>OBEQ010773741.1_pt1 | contig 12777 bp, 13 predicted proteins | sample 1670901 | NCBI WGS metagenome assembly OBEQ01 (sample SAMEA104232315, study PRJEB22302) | groundwater metagenome | biome: forest; feature: aquifer; material: groundwater | place: USA | collected 2011-08-07 | depth 5.4 m
AAAAATATAGCTGTGTAAGTTTCACTCAAAACTAAAAAAGGGCGCTTGGGCGGGAAAGATTTGGCTCTGGGCCGACGCGACCCCCGCGATGGCGGCCGCCACGCTATCGGCTTCCGTAGAGCCTGGGTTGACGGTCTTGTAGCTGCAAGCGCTTCTCACCAGAAGTTGCACATTGTAAACTCCAGGCTGGGTGAAGGTGGTGGGGAAAAACACCTTGTGACCATCGGGATTCACGGAACTGAAAAATCCATCGAGGCCCTGATTGAAATTAAGAGTTTTATTCACATACCAGAAGAAATTCGCGTCTGTTCGAGGACAAAATTTTTGATAGGGATCGAGGCTGTCCGTGGCATCGAAATTCATTTTGACCGACTGATCGTCACTGCTCAGGAAGGCGTCGAAACTTCCGTTTGAGGTTTTGATATTGGCCTGCACACGGGGGAACGTTTTCGCAAGACTCACGAAATCCTGGTAGACCTTGTTGAACGCGTCGAAATCCACGATCTTGATATCCGAGCTGAGGTCATCCAAGAGCTGGATAAGCTTGCCCTTGGGCGCGCTAAACGAACAAAAATCCCGAACACGAGTGGTCTGGGGGAGCGTCGCACAGGTAATGCGAATGAAGCCCTCGAGCTCGTTGAAGTTGTTCAGAAACTGACGCTGGAGAAGGGCTCTCGCCTCGGGCTGAAGTTTCGCACCCATATCGGCAACGCTGTCATTGTCCGTGTCTGCATCGACTTGGGTGCGGTCGACATTTTGGACGATGACGCCTCGCTGAGTTTTCCACGTACTCATCTTGCTGGTATCCGCATCGTGACCACTCGGGAAATCGGCGAGGAACTGATCGAGATAGTCTTTTTTATCGAGCAGACCATCGTTGTCCGCGTCCCAGTCCAGCACATCGGAAACGCCATCGCCATCGATGTCGCTCTTTTTCTGGTATTCCGCGCAGCCCTGATTGGCCTTGATGAAAGCTTTATAATCAGCTTCGTTCTTCACGCGGTCGGCCTGAAGCTTTTGATTCTCAATCTTTTGTTTTTTGAAAGAAAGGAAGCTCAGGGTGTCCGAACACAGATCTGGCCCTCCATCACAGGGGCCTCCCTGGGTCTTGCTCGTATCGCTCGGATTATCGCAGAAACTGTCGCCATCGACGTCTTTGTCGAGATCATTGGTCACGCCATCGTTGTCGATGTCCTTGTCGAGCACATTGGCCAGACCGTCTGAATCCGTGTCCGGAATCAGCTGGCCGACGGCACATCCGGACTGATTGACGGCAAGACCAATCGGCGTGAAGGGACAAAGATCGCCAATGGCCCGGAGGCTCGTGATCACGGGTTGCAGGTAGTCTTTGTTGAGCGCATCGAAGAAGGGATCAATCGTCGTGACCGGATGATCTCCGGGCGTGATCTTGCCACCCGAACTCCCTCCGCCAACACCCCCACGACCAACGACCGCCACCAGCGTATTGACGATGGCATACGACATCATGATGATCACAATGCCGATCGCCACATACGTGATAATACTTTTGGCCTTGGTGGTCAGGTCCTCAGCGCCAAAATTCGCCACGTACAAAACGCCGGCGTAGATGACTGCGGTGAGTGACACAATACCGAGAAATCCGAGCACGTAGTTCGTGATGAGCACCACCAGGCTGATCACATCCCCGCCACCCAGCTTCAAGCTCTGGGCATAGCCCGGAATGGAGGTCGGAGGGATAATGTCGAGGGGAGTATCTTGGGCATGGACAAAGCCATGGGCAAGTCCCAGAAACATCAGAAGAGCGATGATGATCAGAATGGTGCGGCGCATAATGTAGAAGAAATCCTAAATTCTAATATCTAAATTCTAAACAATATCAAAATCCAAAGGCTCAAAATCCAAAAAAAATATTTTGTTTTGAATTTAGAATTTTGATATTTGAATTTGTTTAGAATTTAGGATTTAGATATTAGAATTTTTTGGTTTGATTATTGCGAGAACTCGGACAAACGCAGGAGTGTATTCACGATCGTGTACGCGGAAAAAATAATGATGATGCCGATCACGACGTAGGTCATCATCGTCTTGGCCTTGTCTTTGAGGCTTTCGTCGACAAAAGAAAAAATGTAGTAGAGACCCGCGGCCACAAAGACAAACACCGCCACCACGCTCACAAAGGGCAAGGTAGCATTGGTGTAAAAGACGAGCAGCTTGATGAGATTTTTTTCCTTGGAAATCCCTTTCGCCACGAGATCAGAGGAAGGAACACTAACTCCAAGCCCTTGAAAGACCGGCGTGAAGCCCTTGATTTGGTTCAGAAACGTGTTGACCTGGTCGTCGGTCGGATCTGTTTTCAAAATCCCCTTGAGTGCTTCTTTCGCTTGATCCTTCGTCATCTGGGTTGTTCCGGTGCCACCACCATTTCCAACATTGGGTGCCGAAGGCGTTCCACCCCCACCACCTCCCGTCGTATCTCCATCGACCTTTTTTGGCCCTGGCGGGCCAACGCCTCCAATGGTGCCGAGATACGAACAGTGCCCAGACCAGTAGAGCGCAGCATCTTTGGAAGGATCTCCATTTTTAAGGATCTCCCCCTCTCGTCGACCCGCGCACTTTTGCTCTTCGACAGTGTCCTCACTGATAATGGATCCGTTCGTCGCATCACTGTAGGTGGCCGTGCTCAGAACGCCTTTGGTATTCACCTTGCAGCGCACGAGATTGTCCACCCACATGTTGTAGATCTCGTTGAAGTGATATTCCTTGCGAAGAAGACATTCATCGATAGGCCTACACTCTTCCAAGCCATAAATGTTGTTGTTCTGACAGATGTAGCTGAAATTGATGTCGGTGAGATCCTTCGCCTCAGCTGACGACAAAAAACCAGCAAAAAACACGATCCCTGACAAGAGTACAAAAAGCCTTCGAAACATTCTTAAAAATGAGAAAAATGCTCATATCAGGGTATCACGGATGCTTTTTTTCACGAAAAAACAAACGATCACTGCATCATCATTCGTGGCAACCGCAATGCGAGGTTTAGCTTCTTAGCTTATGAGCTTGTAGCTTTTTAGAGAGGTCAGAAATTTGTTTTCCTAACAAGCTAACCAGCTAACAAGCTACTTGCCTAATACGGTGTTCCCCCTTGGGCCCCGAGCAAGGTTGAAATGAGGGTCGCCACGACCGTGTAGGCGCTGTACACAATGACTACGCCGATCGTAATATTTTTGAGCGTTGTTTTGATTTTCCCCCACATTTCTTCATCACCCTGGTTGATGACCATGAGCACGCCGGAAATCACGAGCGAAATGAAAATTGTCGCACCCAAAAAACCAAGAATGTAATTGGAAAGCCCTTTGAGTTGAACCTCAAAAGCCTGGATATTCACACCGTTGTAACCGCCTTCCGGAAAGACCACCTGATTGACGAGGGTATCCGCAAGACCAATGATGACAATGCCAACGGCCGTATAGGCAACGGTTTTTTTGTGCGTCTCAATCCCTGCCTCGTCCCCAGGATTGAGCACCAAACGAATACCGGAAATCACGAGCATGAGGATCGCGCCGGCACCGGCGAAATTGAGAAAAAGATTCAAAATCTCTTTAATTCGAAGGGCTGTTTCCTTCGCAAGGCCAATGGCACTCCCTTCACCGAGCAAACGAATTCCCTGATCCACATACACGTAATTGTAGATGAGGGTGGGTCCAAGGGCAAAGAGGGTGAGGCCCAGAAGAATATAAATCACCGCCATCTTTTCCTTGACGATTTCCTCGGAAACGGTCGATTGTGCGGTCACGAGATCATAGCCTGCCACCAGAATGAGGAATGCTGCAATGGGAGCCAAGAACCAGATCATGACCTTGCCCGTCTGGGCAAAAAGTCTCTTCATGGCAATGGCGGGGATGGAAAGGTTTTCTTTTTTTTCTTGATCCGTCGGGGTCACTTCCAGTTGGGGGAGATGCTGGAGAAGGGGTTGAGCTTCAGGCGCAACACTTTTGTCAAAAGGAAGCACAATCTCCCGGGCAAGAACAAAAGGAGATGCAAAGCTCAGAAAAACAACAGTAAGAAGGCAAGAAAAAAGAAATCGTTTCATGGAGACGGTTGAGGAGGAGGTGGGGGGATAAGAGGGATCGTTGAAAGTGGCAAAACTTCTCCGTAGGGCTTTGCATCGGTCTTAACTTCATGCTGGCCCAAGGAGCCTCCGGCAGAAGAAAATTCCGCCACCAGGGTGTAGGAAGAAAAAGCGATGACCAGACCGATGAGCGAACCGATGATGATGGTGGTTCCGGTTTTTCCCCGTTCTTCATTCCCGGCGGAGAAAATATACATCGACCCTCCCACGATCAGGGAAAAAAGGAAAAGTCCGCTCAAAGCTGCAAGCAGAAGATTCGTAAAATTCGACAGCGTGAGAATCCCCACGGTGATATTCACCTGCGGGATACCCGGGAACGTTGTGATGTCAAAGACGGCATTCACGAGACTTTCGGCCATCATGATGAGGATGAAGCCAAAAAATCCGTAGATAAAGACTTCTTTTTGCTTGTTCACCGTCTCGTCCTCGGCATTGAAAATAATGACGGTTCCGGAACGCACCACATAAAAAACGGCGATACCTCCAAGCAGATAACGAATCACCTTGACGATAATGGTCATATACTCTTGGAATGCTTTTCCCGTAGCAACGATGGTATCACTGTTCGATACAAAGCTTGATCCATTTTTGTACAGAGAAAAAAGTTCCGCCATATTTTTGGCAAAGACGATGAAAACCATACCGGCGATGATATACATAAATTGGTTCGTGACGGCGGTAAAATCCTCGTCACTGCCTCTCGCGATGATGAGGCGGATACCCATCGTGCCCATCAGAAGAACAAGGATGGGTCCGAGAAATTGCTGCGCTGTGGTGTAGAGAAACTGAATAAAGGTCAGAATACCAGAGGCCCCACCTTGTTTCGAATTCTGCTTCACCAGGCTAAAATTTACCCCCGGAAAGCGCTCAGAGCTTCCAAGTGGAAGAAGGGTTTGCTCAGAAACGCCAGGTGAAGACAGGGTGTCAGCAAAAACAAGCGTGGAGGCACTTGCGAAAAGCGCCAGAAGGAGAAGAAGTGTGTAAATATATTTCATCGCTGCTCAGAATATCAAAAAAAATATGAAAAAACTGAAGAAAATCTTTACAAATGAAGATTTCTACAGTACGCTCTGAGGAGCAAAGAAAGCCCCTGAGCTTTTTGAGGTAACAAAAAATCTTATGCGAAGACTTTTCCAATACTTCCGCGATTCGGCCTATGAGCTCCGGCTCGTGACCTGGCCAGGACAAGAGGAGCTTCTCCGACTCACGTTTTTGACCATCGGAGTGGTGATGGTTAGTTCGGCATTTTTAGGCCTCGTGGATCTCGGATTCACAACGCTCTATCGCCTTTTCCTCACGCTCATCGCGTAGTTTTTCGTCGCTTCATTTCCTTGCCTTTTTATTTTTTATGGACGATACCACCGCCCAAACACCCGTGACCGAAGAACAGACTGTTGAAACAACTATTGTTGAAGAGCAGGTCGACAGTGTGCTCCTTCCCCACGAAAAAAAGACCTCGCTCAAGACTTCCATCGGCAAGCAAGCGAAGAACACCGGCCGAAACTGGTATGTCATCCATACGTATTCCGGCTATGAAGATGCCGTGGAGAAGGCGCTTCGCCAGCGTATCGAATCTCTAAATATGCACGACTTGATTTTTGATGTCGTGGTCCCGAAAGAAAGTACCATTACCATTAAGAAAGGCGAACACGTGACGGAAAAGAAACGTCTCTTCCCAGGTTACGTCCTGGTCGACATGATCGTGACGGATGAGTCGTGGTACGTGGTGCGCAATACGCCCAATGTGACAGGATTCGTCGGCTCGGGCACGATCCCCGTCGCCGTGCGGCCGGAAGAATTTGACGTCATCCTCAAGCACACCAAGAAAGAAGAGCCAAAGTTCAAAATCAATTTCTCCGTCACCGAGCAGGTCATCATTTCCGATGGGCCGTTCAAAAATTACGAAGGCTTGATCGATGCCATCGATGAGAAGAAAGGGAAGCTCAAGGTGCTGGTCACCATCTTCGGCCGCGAGACGCCCGTGGAGTTGGACTTCGTTCAGGTCAAAAAGAAATGATTCGCCACAAGATTCTTCCGACAATCGTTCTCTTCTTGCTCGTCTCCGGCGGCCTCTTCGCCCTGGACTATGAGAACGAACAAGGCGCTGGAGGCGAAGGTTTCTTGAGCTCGCTCGTCCAGAGTGTTTTTTCGAGTTCGCGAATCAATGAAGAACTCCTGAATACAACTTCTCTTCAGGGCAAAACAGTGATTCGAGAGGAAACGAGTCATGAATTTTTCTCCTCGATCCTTCCCCTTCCAACCGGACTCCGAGCTCATCACCTCAGCATCGAAGGCTCGACCATTGCCATTTCCGAAGTCAGCCAGGGGAGACCCCTGGACGTTGTGGAATCCTTGCTGAAAACAAAAAAAGCGGGGCTCGCTTTCAATCGGATCAACGAGGGAACATTTTATCTGAACCAAGTCCCCATCGAGACCAAAACCCATAATTTCCTGGGGATCGTCATGAAGGACACGCTCTACGGATTCCAGTACAAACCCTTCGATCATCCCAAAGTGCTCGAAATAGTTGACGCTCTGAAGCAAAGTAAGTAGAATCTCTCAGCGTTTTCTATCTTCCTTTCTTCCCATGCCTACTCTGGTCAAAAAGATCAAACTTCAGGTCAAGGCCGGACAGGCCAATCCAGCGCCTCCCGTGGGTCCAGTGCTTTCGCAGGCCGGGGTGAATATTCAAGAATTCTGCTCGCAGTTCAACGAAAAGACACGTCCTATGATGGGCACCGTCATTCCCGTGGTGGTTTCGACGTTTGACGACAAGACTTTCACCTTCGAGCTGCGCGAGCCCCCGACCGCCATCCTCATTCGCGAACAGATCAAGATTGAGAAGGGTTCCGGTGAGCCGAACAAAAACAAGGTGGGCAAAATCACTCGTGCCCAACTCGAAGTCGTCGCCAAGCGCAAGATGAACGAACTCAATGCCAACGATCTGGAAGCGGCCGTGAAGATTGTCGCCGGAACAGCACGCTCCATGGGCGTGCTCGTGGAAGGGTAATTTTATTCGTGGGAGTCCGCCTGAAGCGGACGTCTGTACCACTTAACTCATTCGTATGGCAGAAGCCAAAAAATCTGTTCAAGGTCCTCGACAAAAATTTCGCGGGAAAAAGTATCGCGAGGTTTTGAAGAAGGTCGACCGAAAAAAGCTCTACACCCTGAGCGACGCCGTCGCCCTGCTCACCGAAACGAGCACAACGACCTTCGACAGCTCTGCTGAGATCCATCTCAATATGGGCATCGACCCGAAGCAGTCGGATCAGCTTATCCGTGGCACCATTGCCCTGCCGCACGGCACGGGCAAAAAGGTTCGCGTCATCGCCTTCGTCGACACGGATAAGGTGAAGGAGGCCAAAGCAGCCGGGGCTACAGAAGCCGGATCCGACGACCTCATCGAGAAAATCAACAAAGGGTGGCTCGATTTCGACGTTGCCATCGCGACCGCCGACCAGATGAAGAAGATGGGAAAGGTGGCCAAAACCCTCGGTCAAAAAGGCCTCATGCCCAACCCCAAGGCCGGCACCGTCACAACGACTCCTGGGAAAACGATTGAAGAGATCATGAAGGGTCGCGTGGAGTACAAGATCGACAAGGAAGCCAACGTACACAATGTGTTTGGCAAAATTTCCTTTGGCAAACAGAAGCTCGAAGAAAACCTTCGCCGCTATCTCAAGGCTATCACCGAAGCCAAGCCTTCCGCGATCAAAGGCAACTACATCAACTCCATCACCCTGGTCACAACCATGGGACCGGGTATTCATGTCGCGGTGGGAGAAGCCCACAGCGCTTAGGACTTCTATCATGGCTATTCGAGTTCAACGTCTCGACAAATCCCTTCCCCTTCCGCGTTACGAAACCTCAGGCTCCGTTGGGTTTGACTTGCTTGCGCGAGAGGTAACCGTGATTGCGAAAGGAACCATCGTATTAATTCCGGCGAATGTGATCATCGAGACGCCTCCGGGATATATGCTGGTGATCGCCTCCCGCTCTTCAACTCCACGAAAGAAAGGGCTGACGCAACCTCACGGCATCGGCATCATTGATCAGGACTATTGCGGCCCAAGCGATGAAATCAAAATCCAGATGTACAACTTCAGCGACCGAGATGTGACCGTCGAGAAAGGCGAAAAAATCGCCCAGGCGGTGTTCGTGCACGTCTCAAAATTCGACTTCGAAGAAGTAGAGCAGATCAAGGACGCCTCCAGAGGAGGGTTTGGGTCCACGGGGTGAAATCAATAATCCTTCAGGAGCTTGATGTGCTTCAGGGACTTTGTTTTTTCGTAATACTTCTGATCGAGAGTTATGAAGGTGCTCTCAAAAAGAATCGCCAAAGCATGATAGCTGGCATCATAAAAAGAAACTTGGCATTTTGCCGTTATTTGAAAAGCAACGTCGATGATATCATCATCCAATTCCTGAAGAGTAACAAAATTCTTAAAAACACTGAAGAGCTGATTCGAATGTTTAAAATCATTCACGTCGAGTCGACAAAGTCGGTTGCAAATCTCGTAGGTCCAGAGTGACGGAACGATGACATGAATAAGGTGAGCATGAAGATCTCGAATAAAGAGATCTCTCTTTCCCGATTCATCTTTTTCATCAACAATAAATGATAAAAAAATATTCGCGTCCGGAATGATAGTTCTCCTCGCCATACATGATTAATGAGACCTTCTGTCTTTTCGAATCCATTCGACGACCTGTTTGGTCGTTGCTCTTCCTTTAAATTTTTCTCGAAGTTTTAAGAGAGCCTCGTAAGCATCATGAAATCCTTCCCGTTTCTTGTGTTCTTGAAAAATGCTTTCGACTCGTTCGCTTCGTTTCCTTTTAGGGAACGAACAGATATAGGCTGTTGTTTCAGGCGAAAGATAGACAACGTTTCGAATCGTTTTAGGCTGGACCGGGAGAGTTGCTGTTGGCATGGGTAGTATTATAGTGCACTACAATAGTACACTTTTTCTAAGCATTTGTAAAATACCTTATGGATCATTTTTACATGATTTTTTCATACTGGTTTTGATCAATGTCCTCCAAAGCAAGGAGAATATTTTTCGCGATAAGATTCCTTGCTGCTGTATTCTGTAAAGAAAGATTTTCTCCAAAAATTTTATCCTTCTTCAATCGCAAGACGACTGGAATCTCAAACTGATCACGAATTTGAAGAAAGATAATCATTCGTGCAGCCGGCTTGCCTCCCATCCTTACCTTCAAAATCTTACAGTCGGAAAAACCAAGATTGCCCATTTCTATTCCGGATGACGCTGCCCTCATGACCGCTTTCGCAACCTGCTCCAGGTGAAAATATTGGCTGACATTTCGCAACTCTTTTTCTCGAAAACTTTTGGTGATAATAATCATCTAGAGTTTCTTATTCCGCAAATATTTGGAAAGTTTATTGGCGGCATCGACAATTTCCGGAGCAGAAAAAATCTCTTCAGTCGAAACCTCCGGCTCAGCATCGATTTTTTTCCTCAAGAGCACTTCATAGTCTTCTTCCACATACTCTTTGAGGAGACGATTGATCACAAAAGAAAGCGTGAGTCCTTGATACCTGACTTTCTTCAAGGCCAGTCGTTTCAAATTCACATCCGTCCTTACGGCAACCTGAGTGGTCATAAAATCTGATACAGACAGTGTATATTTTATAGAAATACGATGTATAAATCAAGCAAATCACCACTTTTCTACACGTACCTTCTGATAATAGAACTGAATAATGTCTCGGTAGGTTTTGCCCCGCTTGGCCATCTGCGTGGCGCCATAGCCGGAGAGGCCAACCTGATGACCGCACGCTACCCAACCCTGCCGGGAGGGATCGTCACCGAGGGGGTCATCGACGGATTGGAAGACGGCAGCGAAGCGCTTGAAGTAGTCTTGATTTGCCCATCCGGCTTCTGCGAGGGATCTTGTCTTGGGGCCGTCCGTGCAGGAAAAATACGCGGCGCGAAGCACACGTTGTTCTTTCGTTGCGGATGAATCAACCGAAGGATCGATAAGGATCACCTCGCTCTCCGTTTCTTTCAAAGCCTCTTGCCATTTCGGCGCGCGCTGTTCGAAGGTCTTGCCCAGATATTTTTGAAACACGGCCGGATCATCCGAAGCGTTGTAGGGTTTGCCAGGAAATTTAGAATATCCGGAAATCAGGTAATGCAGGGCATAGCTTCGTGACAGCACCGCAATAACCTTGCGCTTGTCCTGCGGCTGGTCGTCGGACTCCGGCACCTCGGCAATGCCATTCATATAGTCCTCCAGCGAAAGCTCATTGATTGCTACGGTCATCCCATCGACCATGCGGAATTCGAGAATTCCTCGATACCGAGGATCTTCTTTCCTGACGATGCCACCCGACACGTCCGGCATGTCTCCTGAATATCTCGTGAGGAGCACCCGCATGAGCGGCAATAAAGAATTCTCCCCACTCCTGCTCCGCCGCGGCGGAAGGGGGGCCGGGGGGGAGGTCTTGCTGCCTCTCACTCCTTCAATTTTCAATTCAAACTCCCCCCCCTTCCCCACGACCTTCTTGCCTCCCGCCGTAGCTTCGAAATGGTAGAGCTTAGTACGGTTCGAAGTCTTTTGAAACGCAATCAAAATCTTACCCGTTGCTCCCGGCATAACTTTTTGCTCCTGAAGCTCCGCCTCAATTCCGTCCAGAGACCGAACTTCAAAACGATTTGGACCCTGACGATACCAGGGTACGGTGCCGGTGTTTTTGAGCTCAATCCATTCGCTCCGAGTTCCGCCATCAGCCAACACCGTCTTCTGGCTCTGGGCGACGATCTGGGCCGTGAGGCGAACAATGCCTTCTGTCCTCACTTCATCATGAAGCGTTAGCTTTGATTTGCCGCTGAACTTTCCCTCGATACGGTTCGGGGGTTTCGAGAGCACCACGGCCATCGACGTGACGAATTTTTTTTGATCATAACCTATGAATACGAAATCTTTGAGCTCAACAAAATTATCCTTGCGGACGGCCTCCGTAATGAAGGTTTTGGTATGGCTGGCGTTTTGATACCAGACAGTCTTCGGATCCCAATCAAAATTCCCGTCGTTGAAAATCCGCATGGTGACCTCTTCTTCAAAGCCCTTCTTCAAACCCTTCGAGACGATCTGGAAACGGGGTGAAAATTTCGGTTGCTCAACGGCCAGGCGAAGCGAGAGATCAGGACCCTTCAGGCCCTTTTCTCGACCGACGACCGGCACAAACCCAAGATGAAGCGAGCCTTCTTCCTTGGCCTTCGGCAGCTCCACCGCAAAAGTGGCCTCATGCGAAATACCGACCTCTTCTCGCACGTGAGCGTTGATGCCACCCGAGACCAGCGAAAGACGCTTCCCTCGTTTCGTGACTTGTTGGAGGCTCAGGCTTGCCGGCCCCGAAGCGAGCCAGGGAAAATTGCCGGTATTCTTCAGGGTGACGAAAAATTGTCGATGTTCTCCGACAAGCAGAGGGTCTTCTCCAGGTTGAAGCCGCACGACCTCATAGGTGAAGTGGGGCTGCTCGACCAAGTAGGTGACAGCGATGGAATTCGGCATCTTCACCTTGTTGGCGGCCACGCGGTAAAGCAGATGTTGTTGTCCTCCGGAAAGACCGGCGATCAGGGGAATGGAGACCTTGACCGTACTTCCCGGGGAAACGCTGAGTGCACTCAAGCTGATGGAAGGCCTTTCTTTTGCCTTCGCAGTTTGATGCAAAGAAGGGTCAAAAAGTTCCAGCGAGTTCCACGTTTTTTGTCCGCTGTTCGTGAGCGTCAGAAAAAGATTGGAGTTTGAAAGCGGAGAGAGCAACGGGATACTCGGCGGATCAAACGAGAAGCTATAGTCCGGCTTGATGCCGCCCTGGGCAATGAGATTTCGAAGTTCAGACATTCGAGCTTTCAAAAATTCTCCCGGGCATTGTGTGCCCCCGCGACCAATCGCATGCTGCGTGACCTCTCCAATCTCCCCATGCGTGGCAATATTGGGCACCAGAGCGCCACGGAAGGAGGAGCTCCCGAGAGGGTTGATATCGTAAAGCTCAGCGAGGAAAGAGACGAGCTCGACCAAGCCTTCGAAGGCCTTTTGCGGCACTTGAATTTCCTGAAAATTTCCCATCACGGCAATCCCAATCGAGTTGCTATTCTGACAAAGAATATGCGCGCCAATCACGTCTTTGCCTCCAGACTTGCCTTCATAGATCGTGCCATTGGGATCGACGAGGTAATGATAGCCAATATCCCCCCACCCGCGTGTCAAAGTGTGGTAAGCGTAGATGGCCCGTACCGCCATCTGATAGTCGTTGTCGGTCATGACCCCATCACCGTCCAGATCCTTCAGGGTCAGCGCCGTGTGGTGAATCACAATTTTTTTGATGCCGTCCGAATATCGCCAAGGCCAGGTCAGGGCTCGCCCAAGAGCATCGACCTCCGTACCACTGTCCTTCATTTTGAATTCCCCCGGATAAGCCTTCTCGATCGGAGCACAAATGTTCACCGGAGCTTTTTCTTCCGCCGAGCCGGAATCTCGATCCGTCGGTGACGTTCTCTTTGGTTGCTGCACCAGCAGTCCGTCATCCGCCCCCCACTGTTCGCGCGAGCGGATGGAAACGGTTCTTCCACCTCGAAGGGTCTTGAGCGAGTCCGGGAAACCCTGATCCGTCTCTCCACTGGCCAAGCTCCCGCGAG
>OBEQ012776406.1_pt1 | contig 12776 bp, 14 predicted proteins | sample 1670901 | NCBI WGS metagenome assembly OBEQ01 (sample SAMEA104232315, study PRJEB22302) | groundwater metagenome | biome: forest; feature: aquifer; material: groundwater | place: USA | collected 2011-08-07 | depth 5.4 m
CAGACGGCACGGCTTGATGAGATTGTGCGGCAGAAAGACCCGGCCCTCAAAGAAGTAGTGGAGCAGCTCGCGCGTGGCAATGTGCGAGAAGCAGTCGAGCGACTCGATACGCAGGGCCGTGTGCATGAAATCCCAGATCGGGATGAGCGGCTCAAGGAAATCGCCAGGGAATACGCGAAGCAGCCGGACGGGACATTAGTCGTCTCACCCGACAATCAATCGCGCATGGACATCAATCGAGTCATCCACCGGGAAATGCAGACGCGAGGCCAGGTGGACCACAGCGAGCACCCAATGAGAGTGCTGATAGCACGGCAGGAGGTCACCGGCGTGGACCGGCAGTGGGCTGAGCAATATGCGCCGGGCGATGTCGTGCGCTACGCCAAGGGAAGCAAGGCACATGGCATCCAAGCGGGAGAGTATGCCCGCGTTGAACGGATAAACGAGGCCGAAAATCAGGTGACGGTGAAACGCAGGAACGGCCAGGAGGTGAGTTACGATCCGCGCCGCCTGCACGGCGTGACGCTGTACCGAGAAGCAGAACGGGCGTTCAGTGAAGGCGACCGCATACAGTTCACCGCCCCGAATCGAGACCAGCAGGTCACCAACCGTGAGTTGGGCACTGTCGAGAAGCTCGTCGATAGCGGCAACCTCCGAATCCGTCTCGACTCGGGTCGCGCGGTCGCGTTCAACATACGAGAGAATCCGCATCTCGATCACGGCTACGCGGTGACGAGCCATAGCAGCCAGGGGCAGACTGCCAACCGCGTACTCATCCACGTGGACACCGAGAGGGCAGGAGAAAAACTCGTCAATCGGCGTTTAGCTTACGTCGCGGTATCGCGTGGCCGCTACGACGCGCAGTTATACACCAACGACAAAATCAATCTTAGCGAATCTATGAGCCGCGACGTATCGCATCGATCCGCAACGGAGCCGACACGAACGGCAGGACCCGTGGTCGCTCAACAGATCGGCCCATCATCGTCGTTGAGTCAGGCAACGCAGCAGGCAATCGAGCAAGGTCTAACCATGACTCGCTAGGTCCGTAGCCGTGGTTGCATCTGCCATCGTCGGATTATTGGTTTACGGGGCTGTCAAGCATCCCGACTTTATGATGGCGCTCGGCTATCCTCCCTGGGCTACAGACCCTAAGCCTTTCGACGCTCAGGCACCTCGGCGTACACACCCAAAGCCAACCCTTGCTCTTCGACCTGCTCGGCTACTCTGCCCCATAGCAATTTCATTTCATCCAGACTTCGCTGCTCGGTCAGTTTTTTGCCCTGATTGAGATTGTTCGTAATCGTGCCCGGCAGGCTGACTCTCGGGCGTGCAAAACCTCTTGATTTCGCCTCGTAAGGCTGGCAGGGAAAGAAGGAGTAGATGCCTTGTAGAGGGTTATCGTGGCGGACACCAAAGTAGAGTCGCCATGTCTCCAGCGGGCCTGCTGGAGCGCAGGACTTGCTTTCGGCAAAAGGCTCTTTATACCAAGGAGATATTGAAACCTCTTTGTATTCTTGCGAAATCGCCCCCGCCAAGACCCCTCGGTAGTTTGCTCGGGTGTGGTCTATCCAGTGATCCACCACAAATACCGTGTCAAGCACAAACGAACTCCGACCTTCGCACGAGCCAAACAGAATGATCGACCCTCGTGAAAGGTATCGAAGTTGCGTGGCACCGTTCTTCGTGCGCTGCTGACACCCCGTGTAGTGGAACTGCTCCCCAAAAACAAAAGGGTCGGTGTTTTGCAAGCCCTCGTAAGACTCCGGCACCTCGTAATAGGGATCGTAGATAAAGCGAGGCCCCCGAGGAATTGGGTCGCTGATCTCCCTCTTTACTCTTGACTCCGGCTCCCATTCACCCCAAAAGAGCACGTCGCCCTCTTCAACTCTTGCGTTAGTGACGTACCTGCCCGCTTGCTTTAGGAACTTCCTCTTGTGAACATTTGTGTTCCATTCCTTGTTTAAGCCGTCATCCGGCTGATGCTCACCGCCGGGATGGATGAATTGGACGAAGCAGAGTTTGTCATCCATAGATGTGGTTCTTGATGGCAAGTCCGATTTTACGCTTGTCTGTGTTGGAGACTGTGCCGAAGGGTATGTTGGCGGCTTTGCCGAAGACTAGGCTCGCAATCTGGCCATCTACCATCTTCAATTTCGTTAGCTCGACGCTGTAGGGATTGATCCGCTCGACTGTGTGAACCACCTTCCAGCCATTTTGCCGGGGAAAAGAAATCCGACTCAGATGCGATCTAGCCACAGAGGCGATTATGAGATCGGGCGAGAGCCACTCGACGAGGGAATGCCATAGAGGGGTGCCGCATTGGATGAGTCCGATCTGTGCCGCGCTCGGGAGCTTGCCCCACGTCGGGTCGGTCGCCAATGGTGAGCAGAGGTCCGTGTGAAGCGCCGTGTTCGGGGCATTGCCGTAATAACTGCAATCAAGTCCCGTGAGCAAATGCTCGAATGAATTGAACCATGGTTTATACGGATGGTTAGGAGGTTCGAGGAAATATCCGTTGAGGGCTTGCAGGTATTCATCGTAAGAGGCACCCTCAAGAATGGGAGGATAGATCTTGCGGGCGCTGCTAAACCTCAAAAATCTGTCCTCTTCGGGGAACTCGATTCTGGAAGGATTCAAGCCAAGGGTAATCACCTTTAGGTCTGAAGCGAAGTATTGGTCGCTGTCGCCGAAAAAGAGGATAGGAATAGATGGCTTCACCAGAAAGGGCTGATCCACAAACCTCCTGTAAACCTGCCACGACTCTCGGATGAGGTCGCCTATCTTCACGTTCACCTCCACTCCCTGAGTGAGCGTCTTGATTCTGCAGATTTTGGCCCTTGGCTTGGTACATTGCAAGATTCGTGAGCACCGCGAGGTCTCTGACCGTGGAAATCCTGAGGCGTTGGGGCCTAGCGAGAGGGTTCGGACATCGCCCTAGCGCGTGCCGCTTCTGTCATCCTTCCGTAGTGCTAACAAGGCTTGCCCCCTCCGTCCTCTCGTGAACTGCAATCTCGCCTTCGTCATACGACATCGAGGATCGCAAGGGTCGATTGGTCGAAACCGCGACCGCTGCGAACGCACAGAGGACAGCATCGAGAGCGTCTGCGGACTGTTCCATTCTCTTTCTAAGTGAGCCATCACGAATTTCAATCAATCTCGAAAGTGAAGCCACTAGCTTTTCTCGTTTCGAAAGGGCTTCCGGGCTGTCACCGTTGTACCCCTCGAATTCCATTCCCCAGTGACAAAGCTGCGCCGCTGGAAATGCCTCGACCAGCAATCCAGGTTCACTGGCGGGATGCCACGGCCAAATTGGGCACTGGCTTTCGTAAAGCAGGGTTAGGCAAGCGGCAGTCATCGCGGCTCCGCCTCTTGAGCCAGCCCAAAGAGTGGATCGAACATTTATCTTTTTCCTATACCAGGCAAGTTCAGTCTTGCGTAGTGGCTTCTTGCTTGATGTCCTTCGTCCCGCGAGAATTCGGCATACGAAGTCCTGTGCCGTCGGAAACGGCCGATTCTTTCGCTCAATTCTTGCAACCTGCTCAAGCAACGCGCGATGGCCCTCAGATGGCAGGTACTCCCAGGGTACGGAAAAAGGAGCATCAATCGCCGCAGCATTGAAGCCCTTGGCTTTCAGAAGGCTTACCAATCTCTGGAAAGGCTCTTCCTGGCCCGGAAGTTCCTGAACAGTTTGAAGCGTGCTTAAGAGGGGTCGTCCCTGTCGAAGACGGACTTCTGCGATGTAAACATTGCTCCTTCGATTCGGTCGCCACATGAGGTGGTTTCCGCTAAAGTCAATACCCAGCCAAGTTTGGGTGATTTCGTCGACACCCATAGCGACTCCGCTGTAACCAACTCCACTATAGTTCAGTAACAGTTGATGGCGGAAATGGATTGAACACTTGTACGAGAGTTCGGAAATCGTCCCCTAGCTAAGGCGCTCCCACATGCTTTACTCGGCGCAAGATAGGCCGTAGTTCGCTCCCACTGTAAAGCCCGCTTGTGCAGCTCCGCTCGGTATACCCCAACCGTGCTCGCTTCCGCGCCCCTCCGGGCTGCGCTGAAATGCGCTTCGGGGCTTGACAGCCGCGAACTACGGCCAGAATCCGCGTCCAGTAAAGCATGTTGTTTTTTATGCCCTAAAAGGGCCTGAAAACACTAACTCACACTGGAGCGCACACAATGCCTAGCGTCTATGAGATCGTCACCGAGAAAATTATCAAGCAGCTTGAATCCGGCGTGGCTCCATGGCGCAAGCCCTGGACTTGTCAGACTCCTGCAAACCTACTCACGCAGAAAGAGTATCGCGGTCTCAATGTCTTTACTCTCGCCTCGCAGGGGTTTCCATCGCGATTCTGGCTTACCTTCAATCAGGCAACAAAGCTGGGCGGGAGGATTCGCAAGGGAGAAAAGTCTTCCCCCGTCATCTTCTGGAGCGTTGGCGACGAGCGAGAGACGACCACGCAAGACGGCGCGAAAGAGACCTCACGGCCTTTTCTGCTCAGGTACTACAGCGTATTTAATCTCTCGCAGACCGAAGGCATCGACCTTCCGGCATCTGTCCTGCACGAGACCCGCACCAACAACCCTATAGAGACGTGCGAACAGATCGTAGCGAACATGCCGAACCCCCCAGCATTCGAGCAATCCGATAAAGCGTGGTACGCGCCGAGCAATGACGTGGTCGCTCTGCCATCCAGCGGCCTCTTCCACTCATCGGAAGAGTATTACTGCACTCTGTTTCACGAGCTGGCCCACAGCACCGGACACGCAAAGCGCTTGCACCGGGACAATTTCGACAACCCGGTTTCCTTTGGCTCTGAATCCTACTCGAAAGAGGAGCTCATCGCGGAGATGACAGCCGCCATGCTGTGCGGCGTCGCCGGAGTTGAGCAGAAGACACTTGAAAACTCCGCCGCGTATCTCAAGACGTGGATTGCGCGGCTCAAGTCAGATTCGCGCTTGCTGGTTTCCGCCGCTTCGCAGGCACAGAAGGCCGCCGACTTTATCCGAGGCACAGCTGCCGCGCATCAGGAGGACGTAGCGCAGGCCCCTTAGGAAGCCCTTGACAATGGTATCGTATGTGTTACCATTAGCTATGGTCGAAGTACGCGAATACCTTGACCGGGGAGGACGCAGCCCGTTTGCCGCTTGGTCTGACCGTCTGAACAGAGAGGCGGCGGCCAAGGTGGCGGCTGCTCTAGCGCGCATCCAACAAGGCAATTTGTCCAACGCCAAGGGCGTTGGGGCCGGTGTTTACGAGTACCGGATTGATTTTGGTCCAGGCTACCGGATTTACTTCGGCAAAGATGGCGACCGGCTTGTAATCCTTGTTGGCGGCGGAACGAAAAAACGTCAGCAGGAAGACATCAATACTGCACTGGCCCGGTGGGAAGACTATAAGCAGCGAAAAGGGACAGGAAGGTGACTACAATGGCTTTGACGCGAGATTTCAAGGAAACAATCCGGGCGCGCGTAAGACGTGATCCTGGTTTCCGCAAGGCGCTTCTCCGAGAGGGAATCGAAAACTTTCTTTCCGGTGACGTGGAAACCGGCAAGATCATACTTCGCGATTTCATCAACGCCACAGTTGGCTTTACTAAACTGAGCGACGTTACCCACCGCTCAGCGAAAAGTCTGATGCGGATGCTCGGTCCCCGTGGCAACCCTCAGGCTCGCAACTTGTTCGAGATAGTTGCCTATTTGCAGGACGCAGAAGGAGTGCGCTTCGAAGTCCGATCCACGCGCGCCGCCTTACGCACGAAGAAGCGGCCATCTCTCCAGGGAGCAAAACGGGCCGCTTCAGCCGCTATGAGCCATTAACCGAGCGGCACAAATGGTCCGGCCCCGGAGCCGAACCACGGATAGAAACTGCTACCGCTTTCGAGCCGCCTCCGCGCACGCTCGAAATCATCGTCCAATTTCGTAGACTCCACTTACTCGCAAGGGAAAGAATCCGCCAACAGAACTTCCCTCCGCTCTCGCCGCCGTCAAGGGGCAGGCCCGCTGACGCGCCTCCCAAGGGTCGCCCTTGACTGTGGCTTCGCTGCGGGAATGACCCGGCTATGAGAGGCGTGGGCCTCTCTGCGCCCAAAGGCTACCAGCGCACACTTCCGATAAATGGCCGACAAGATAGCAAGATAGCCGGACCGAACCTGGCGCTCGACGCTGACGCGCGGCACTCACTAAAGAGCGATATCTTTCCGTCTGGGCCAAGAAGCGCGGGGACGAAAACGCTAGAACTGGATTGTCTCCTCGTGCGCAGGGCAGACCCGCTCCATCCGCGCGTGGAGCGTGTCAATCCATTTCGCAACCTCCTCATCAGTCGCGAGAACGGAGACGATGAGGTCGTACTCCACAGAGCAGCCCTTTGGGCAGCCGATGGGGATTGAGTCCATCCGGCGATTCGCCCATTGCTCTCGTTCCTTGAAGTCCTGTTTATATGCGATTGCGTTTGCCAATATGTGCATGCTGCTATTGTACGACTGACGGAGTTCGGCGAATCAACGTTCTGAACGCACTGCACTGGCCGGATCGAATAGCATCTCTGGCGCGTGACCGCCATAATTAGACTTCGGAGGGGAGCATATGACCTTTCAAGTTGCTATGCTCGGCTCGGATGGATTCATCATGGCCAGTGATACGAAGATAGTCCGGGAAGCCGAAGTGCGGAGCAGCTCATCCAGCACCAAGATTTTTTCACATCCCAAGCGAGGTCTTGTATGCGCGTGCTCAGGGCAGGAGGTTTCGCTGCTCGCAAAGGACAGGCTCTTCGAGACAGTTGAAGATACACCATTGGATCAGCCACACATGTGGAAGGTACTCATGGAGGTAGCCGGGGCGACGTGGAGACACTGTTATGGTGAGGAAGCCGTCGTGCCCCACATTGCCCAAGAAAAGGGTACGCTTCTTGTTGCGGAATTCGGAGAGCAGGGACCCAAGCTGTGGACAGTGGATATCGCTTACACACCCGTGTGTGAGGAAGTTCAAGACAAGGCCGTAGCCGGTGACCGTGGCAACCCAGCGACCTTCATCTTAGAAAGGTATTTTCAGGCGAATAGCTCCGTAGACGATCTCTCATTCCTGGCAGCGCATACTGTGCTGTTAGCGGGCCAACTGAACAGTGCAGCGATTCAAGGGCTCGAAATTCTAATCTGCAAAGACGGCCAACTCAGGAGAATCGGGCCAAACGAACAAGAAACACTGGAACACCAATCACGGGAACTCGACGACCTGATTAGACAGAAACTTTTACCGAGTCGTGCTTAAGAGCCTGGGATCCGAGGAAGGGGATTGAATCTCTTTATGGATTTCTTGGACAAGTTGTTCGCCAGAAGACAACAACGGCGCCAATTTCGATCCAGCGTTAAGGACCAGTCCAGTCTTTCTGTGGCCCGAAGTGTGCGACCCGACCCATCCCCCGAGGCAAAATACAGAAAAGGTGATTTTATTGGCCAGAACTATGAAGTGTGCAGCGTCCTGGGAATGGGCGGCTTCGGTGTGGTTTACCAAATTTATTCGCACGAACTGAAGGAGGTTTTTGCTCTTAAGACGTTCCGAGATGAGTTTCTCAACGATGAGAAGACGCGAAGATTGTTCCGTAAAGAAGCACAACTATGGGTTGATATGGAACGACATCTGTATCTCGTTCGCGCCTATTACGTCGAGGAAATGTCTGATCGGCTTTACATCATTATGGAGTATATCGCTCCAGGTGAAGGCGGCCTGAACTCACTTGAAGGCTACCTTCGGTCGCAACCACCCGACCTGATCCAGAGTCTGCGTTGGGCGATCCAGTTCTGCTATGGCATGGAATACGCCTACTCGAAGGGTCTCCGTTGTCATCGGGACATCAAGCCTAGCAACATCATGATTGGGACGGACAAGACCGTGAAGATTTCCGACTTGGGACTAGCTGGCATTGATGAAGCCATAAGGACATCGGCGCAGAAGAAGTCAGCGGCTGGACGCGACAGGACTAGCCCCTCTGAGCAAACTATCCTGGTTGGTGGCACTCCGACACACATGTCCCCCGAACAATTCATTGACTCAGCATCCTGCGACCAAAGAAGTGACATCTACAGTTTCGGCGTTGTGCTTTACGAAATGGCATCTGGCGGCAGGCTTCCGTTCTTTGTACCGCCTCGAAGCGCATCGGAAGAGGAAGCAGCTCGCTGGTCGTATCTCATGTTCAGGCTTCACGCTGAAGCTCCGATTTCTCGACTCGATTCCAAATCGTTTCCAATTATCCGCCGTTGCCTCGAAAAGCAGCCTCGGAAGAGATACCAAGCCTTCAGACAGCTACGGACCGATCTCGAATTCCTCTTGAAACGGTCCAACGGAGAAACCATCAAACTGCCTGCACTGGAGGACCTCAAAGCATGGGAGTGGGGCAACAAAGGATCAAGCCTTCGCGTTTTGGGTCGCTTTGAGGAATCGCTCCAATGTTATGAGTGCGCACTTAGGCTCGACTCGCGAAATGCGTGGACCTGGAGCAATAAAGCAAACACACTCTGGGCGCTGAAGCGATTAGATGAAGCCCTGAAGTGTTGCGACCGTGCTCTTGAACTCGATCCAAAATATGTTAATTCCTGGATCGCCAAGGGGGTCACGCTGGATGACCTTGGCCGCCACGAGGAATCGATCCAGTGTTATGACCGGGGGCTTGAGTTGGACCCTCAGAATAGAACGCTCTGGCGGAATAAGGGTCTGTGCCTTGACGGAATGCGCCGTTTCGACGAGGCACTCCGTTGTTATGACCGAGCGATTGAGCTTGCTCCTCGCCACGCAGGAATCTGGAATGATAGGGGAGTCGTCTTGAAGAGGTTGGGCCATTTTGAAGAGGCACTCCGATGTTATGACCGCGCACTTGAGTTTGACCCGTCGGCCGCGATGACCTGGGAAAACAAGGGAAAGCTATTGATTGATTTGCGTCGCTATGAGGAGGCCCTCCCTTGCTTCGACAAAGCCATCGAAATTGATCCGAAGAACCCAGATGCGCGGTTCAACAAAGGGGCCGCTCTCCATCGTCTTGGCCGCTTAGAAGATGCAATCGGCCTCTATGAAAGGGTGCTTGAGCTATCCCCACATTACCGCGATGTCTGGTCTAACAAAGCCTTGGCTGAGGAGAAGCTAGGTCGAATCGCAGACGCGGTTCATTCGTATGAGCAGCTCATTTTCGTCGGCGACGCCAGCGCTCAATCGCAAATCAATTATGCTCGGAAGAGGTTGTCTGAGTTAAAGGAAGGGCGAAATGGTTGAGGCACGACTTGTGCACGATTTGAGAGGCAGGGACTTCGCAGGATGCTGAAATATCTGGCAGACGTTCTTTCTGGTCGCATAGGCCACTGGACCGAAACCAACAACGTGGTTGTAACTGAACTCTGGAACAGAGCCGAGAGGCTGGGGGCACCTTACGATGAAATTCTGAAACAGTTCACCGTTTCCGCGGGCCTGATAGCCGATGCTCTATTTCTGAGACACAAAGGGTCTAATTCGCCTGTGCATGGCAACCCGAAGAAGCTGACCGTCGAACAGTTCCAGCAACTTTATTCCGTTCTCTTGGCTTACTTCGTTTTTATTTATCGGGCCAACAATCCGGCCCAAAGCGAACAAATTCGTGGTGCCCTTCTGAACGTCGTTACCGACCACAAGCTAGCAGACGACATTCATGCTGGATGTGTTCTCCAGAGCCTAAGCGACAAAGAAGCCAAATTCGACCTGGCACGAGCGTCCAACTGGGTATGGGGACAGGTTACAAAGCTCGCACAAGCTGGCGACTCGCAAAGCCTTGAACAATGGGTGTGGTTCGGGATCTTCGCAGGGGAACTCTACAAATCTGCAATCAATCGGATAATGAGCGAACGTCAAACCTCCCGATCAAGAATCTAGCGGACGGTTCTTAAGGACCAGAGTCTCGTCGGTCAGCGGAGGCTGCAGAACAAGAAAGAATTACGTGACGCTCTCTTTCGTTCGTACACAAAACATGGAAAGATTCAGTGGCTATTTTGATGCGAGCGGATCGCCAGCTCACAAAGTTGTCATGGTGGTTGCTGGGTGTGTTTCTACCGAAGATCGGTGGCTGCAGTTCGAGGGCGATTGGAATTCGACCCTGCATACTTTTGGCGTTAGCCGTTTCCACATGAAGGAGTTTGCCCACAGCGTGGGGGAATTCTCTGGCTGGAAGGGGAACGAAGGTAAACGCAAAGCGTTCCTCAAGCGCTTGATAAAGGCAATTAGAACGCACGTGGCGAAGAGCTTCTCTGTGTCGCTTCTACTTGAAAAGTACAGGGAAGTGAATGATCGGTACGAACTCCGTGAGAGAGGCGGCGTGCCATACGTCTTGTGTACGGGCACGGCGATAGAGAAAGTATCCCGATGGCTCGGAGATGACACAGCAAGGAATCAAGTGCGTTTTGTCTTTGAGAATGGAGACAAGGACAAAGGGATTCTCATAGAGTGGATGGAAAAGCACGGCTACTCAAAGCCGAACTTTGAAAGTAAGAGCGTCGTCCCACTTCAGGCAGCCGATCTAATTGCATGGGAACACCAGAAGTTTGTCGTGAAAGCCGAGGAGAAACGCGGAATCGACCTCAACAACATTCGGAAGTCGCTGTCAGAACTTTCGAAGATGAGGAAGGATTGGGGCGTCTATACAGAGGATATGTTACTTTCACTTTGCAACAAGAGCAACATCCCGCTTCGTCCTTCCTCCCCAGCAACCACGGAGTAGAATGATTTCTGATTTTCTTATGACCACCGCGACAGCATCTCCGTTATCTGACGTTTCGCGGAAAGTTCTTCGAGTCCAGGTCATCACACTCATCTGGATGAGCGTGGAGGCCATCGTCGCTCTCGGGACGGCTTGGACTTCGCATAGTCCTGCGCTGCTGGCTTTCGGCGGGGACAGCTTGATTGAGCTGCTTTCGGCAGCCGTTGTGTTCTGGCGTTTTCGCTTCACCTTAGGTGAGGCGCGGGCAGCCCGAATCGCAGGAGGCTTGCTTTTCGCGTTGGCAGGCTTCGTGGTGCTGACTTCGGTCTTGAATTTTGTCGGATACCGCGACGCGCGGCGAAGTCTAGTCGGTATCGGAATCCTGCTGGCCGCGGCGATTGTGATGCCTTGGCTCGCCAGCCGGAAACGAAAGTTGGCAGTTGTCACATCGAGTGCCGCTCTGAAAGCCGATGCTGCGGAATCTGCCCTCTGCGGTTACATGGCGTGGATTGCCCTTGCAGGACTGGTTGTGAACGCCATCTGGAACAAACCGTGGGCCGACCCTGTCGCGGCTCTTGCTCTGACTCCCCTCATCTTGCGCGAAGGATGGGAAGCCGTACATTCATCTCGATTGGGATGTCAGTGTTCTTGAAATTCTAGTCCGAGGACGCACTAACATGCAGTCCTTGGAAATACTCACGGACCGCGCACTGCAACAGCCTAGAATTACCGTCCCACTTTAGCACCTGCACAGCGCGATTTTCCGTGTGCAGAAATTTGCTGGCGTTCTTGATTCTGCCTGCGCTATCCATCTATCAATGTCAATGTTCGCGCATTCGCGGTCACCTCGCGGCCCCAATGAGCATGTCTTGCGTTCTGCGCTGGCGTAGGCATCGGCTGGGGTTCCGTCTCTGCGTTTGTCTGTCGGCTTGCCATCCGCGCCGCGAAATTTGGACCCGAAGCCGCCTTTGTTTCCAGGGCAGTGGGCGAAAAACCCACAACGAAGGAATCTCAGTGGCAGAGAAAAAACGAGGGGCCTTTAAGGGGCCAATAAGGATTCCTTTGGATTCCCTATTGTTCCTTTTCAATGCCTTAGCGCTCCCGAACATTTCTTCTAAGTCCCTGAAATTCCAATCGGTATTGTTTTCGATCTCCACTGCCCTTCAAGGGTACGAATGAGACTTAGGAAATGTCGAGCTAGTTCTGTACACCACTGTACGCAAGTTTCGGAGATGCCCCGCATCTGGGAAGTCTCGATCTTCCGTGGCAACAGGGGCGATTTCACATCTACGGATAGCCCGTTAACCAGGCACTTGAGGGCTGGAGGCACCCGACGAAGGCTTCTCGGGGTTATAATCACGGCCACTTATGCCTCTTGCTCCAGGCACACAGCTTGGCCCCTATGAAATCACGGCGCCGCTAGGCGCGGGCGGCATGGGAGAGGTGTATCGCGCCCGCGACACCCGGCTGGACCGAGATGTAGCCGTCAAGGTTCTTCCGGCCAACCTGTCCTCTGAACCGTCCTTGCGCCAACGGCTGGAGCGCGAGGCGAAAGCGGTTTCGAAACTTTCTCACCCTCACATCTGCACGCTGCATGATGTCGGTCATCAGGATGGCGTGGACTTCCTCGTCATGGAACTGGTCGAAGGGGAAACGCTGGAGCGCCGCCTGGTCAAAGGACCTTTGCCCCCGGAGCAGACCATCCGCATTGCCGCACAAATTGCCGAGGCGCTCGCCGAGGCCCACAAGCTGGGGATTGTTCACCGCGATCTCAAGCCGGCGAACGTTATGCTCACGAAAACGGGCGCGAAGCTAATGGATTTCGGCCTGGCGAAGCACTCCGAATCTGCCCCGCTGGCAGCCGCGCTTGCCGAAATGACGCTGGACCAGGCAAAGCTGACGGGAGAGGGCACGATCATCGGGACCTTCCAGTACATGGCGCCCGAGCAATTGGAAGGAAAAGAGGCAGACGCGCGCACGGATCTGTTCGCGCTCGGGGAAGTGATCTACGAAATGGCCACGGGCAAGCCGGCGTTTACCGGGAAGAGCCGAGCAAGCTTGATCG
>OBEQ010039772.1_pt1 | contig 12775 bp, 15 predicted proteins | sample 1670901 | NCBI WGS metagenome assembly OBEQ01 (sample SAMEA104232315, study PRJEB22302) | groundwater metagenome | biome: forest; feature: aquifer; material: groundwater | place: USA | collected 2011-08-07 | depth 5.4 m
ATTTTTTTTTTATGTTCTTATATTTTTTCATTATATTCATTTTTTGATTCTTTTATTTTTTCACTATATTCATGAATTATATCATCTGTGTTAACATAATTTAATACACATTTTTCAAAATCTTCTTGATATTCATATTCATATTCTGATTCAGAATTAGAATCGGAATCAAAATCAGAATCAGATTTATTGTTTATTTCCGATACAGATATTGACTCAGATTCATATTTTAAATTTTTATTTTTGTCATTATTGCTATTGCTATGTTTATCTTTGTCTTTGTTTCTATCTTTTTTAATTTTAATATCAACATTATTATTTGCAATATTTGGATTTATTTTTTCTAATTTATTTTTTGTATTTGACATTCTTATTGATGAATTTTCAGTGTTTATTTTATTAATAATATGTGAATGTCGTTTTGAATAGACAGACATTGTATCATTATCATTATTATTATTTTCATAATTTTCAGTTTCATTATCCAAATAATTTTCACCGTATTTTTCTTTAAGATAATCATTATTATTATATATGTTGTTGCAATAATGATCTAAATTTTTTTTGACATTTTTTATATTTATATCATTGTTGTTATTTTTTTTATTGTTATTATTGTTATTTTTATGATTCATATGTTATAATATATATATGTTTTTAATTATTTAGAATTTTATAAATATTTATGTATTAAATCAAAAATATTGCATTAATAAAAAATGTTGAATTGAAAACATTAAATTAAAAATTAAATTAAATTAAATTAAAAATATTAAATTAAAAATATTAAATTAAAAATATTAAATTAAAAATATTAAATTAAAAATATTAAATTAAAAATTTATGATTTTTAATTAAAAAAATCAATTAATCAATCAATTAATGAATAAATTAGTTTTTCACATATTTGTTTTATTTGTTTTTGTTTTATTTGTTTTTGTTTTGTTTTATTTGTTTTGTTTTATTTGTTTATTAATTAATTATTTGTTTATTATTTATTCATTTATTTATTAAATATTTATTTATTTATTCATCTTTTAAAGTGTAAACCACCCATCTATTAACAGTATATATTTCATCACCATATCTGTGAATTAAATAATCTAAACAAATAATTAATGATGGACTGTAAATTTCAATTCCATCAATTTCTAAACAATATAATTGTTTAAATGTGTCACTTGTATAATAATTCATTTTTTTAGTGTCATCTTTTGTTGTGTATTCTAAAAGTGTGTTATTTCCAATTTCGTTACTAATTAAATTGTTTGCATTTTTTGCGTCTGTTGATACCATAAATTTACATAAATTATTTGTAATTTGTTCATTGATATCATCATTTATTTCACTTTTTAAATCATGTCTATTTTTACTGACAATGTTGTCAACATTATCAAATTCACTCATAGCATCATAAAATAATTCCATCATGTCATTTGTGTCTTTATCTTTATCATCTATATTTGACAAAAAACTATTATTTTTATGAAATTGTTTATTGTATTTGTTATTAAAATGTATCATAAATAAATTTAATAATTTTGTATAAAATTCATTTTGACGTCTATCAAGATCATTTAATGCATCATGATGGTTTATTTCGTCATCAATTAATATTTTTTCATATTCGTCATGTTCTGTATGTTCTGTATTTTTTTTGTTTTGTTTATTGCGATTATAATTATGATTATCATTATCATTATCATCCTCATCATCAACATCATCAATATCAACTGCATTTGATATTGTATTTTTTTTTATAACATCTCTAATAATGTCATCAATATTTTCAGCTAAAAATGATTCAATATCCATGGTTATATATGTTAAGATATATATAAATTAATTTTAATTCAATTTTTTTTTATTTTAAAAAAATAGTATTTTAATTGAATATAAATTCTTTATTGAATATAAATTCTTTGTTGAATATAAATTCTTTGTTGAATATAAATTCTTTATTGAATATAAATTTTGTTAATTTTCATTTTTGTTTTCATCTTCATCCATATTATTGTCATCATTATTGTCATCATTATTTTCATCAGCATTTTCATCAATATTGCTGTCATTATCATCATCATCACAATAATCACCAATTTTTAATGTTTTTGCTAAATTTTCGCCTAATTTAATTCTGCATAATAATTTAATTCCAGAAATCATACAATAATCGCATAAATCATATAAATTTTGTGTAATTTCATCAGAAATTGATTCATTAAAACGACCAGTATAAATTGATTGAATAAAGTGTGTAACAATATTTAAATCATTTACATATAAATTAACACAATCAATATTGCTATTTATTTTTAATAACATTTCAAAATATGAATATTCTTCTAAAATGTGACTATGTAAATAGTAAATAATAAATTCACCTGAAGGAGAAATAAATTTTGTTTTAATTTCTCCTTTTGATTTTTCGTTCATTACTCTTTCAAATAATTTTTTATTTGCATCATAACAATTTACTATATTACAATTAGCAACATGTAAAAATTGTTGTACGCTGTCAATAAATAATTCATCTTCGTGATAACAATTTACAAGTGGAAAAGGTGGTAAAACATAAAATTTTGCAATTTCAATTACTTCATCAATATCTAAATTTAATGTTTGCAAATATAGTTCAATCATGTGAAAAGATAAATCATAATCAATGCCACGTTTTTCTTTTATTGTTCCATTACTGAATTTAATAAAAAATATAACAGCTGTTTTAACTTTTTCAGATTTTGTTAATTTGTCAAGAAAATCATAATTATCATTAATGTAATATGTATATGGCGCCCAAAAATAAAAATATTGTAATAAGCTGTTTATACATTTTGTTTTATTTGTATTGTATAATTCGTATAATTCATTAAGTGATTGTGTTGTTAATTTTTCAGGTAATTCAATTTTCATTTCATTTTTTTTATTTTCAGCAATTTCTTTTTTTTCTTTTCTAATTGCTAATTCCTGTTGCATTTGTTCAAAAACAACTAATGATTCATTTCTTTCTGTTTCACGTTCTAATTCCATTTCATGTAACGCGATATTCATTCGTTCTTGCAATTCAAGAATAACATTCGCAATTTCTTCCCCATTATTGCACATTGATAATTTACCTTCATAATGAGTAGTTAAAATAACAAGTTTATTAACATGTTTCGTATTCATTTTTACTTTTTCAAATATATTCATTGCATCTGGTGTATTTGTAAGTTCTTCTAAATGTAATAATGTTGAATGTGCAGATTTGCCTAATTCTTCCATTTTAATTACATTTTGTTCATAATTGTCATATTCAACAAATGGACATAATATGTGATGTAAATTATAAACTTTACTTTTAAATTCTTCAAAATTCATTTTTATTGTTAATGTTGTTTGTGGTGTATTGATGTTGTTGCTTATATTGTTTTATACTTAAAATTAATATATCTATATGCGACAAATCATTTTTTTTTCAATTTTTTAATTTTGTTGCATTTTAAATAACACAACAAAATTTAATAAAAATAATAATTTTTTTAATATATAATAGATTTTTTTAATATATAATAGATTTTTTAATATACAAATAATGAAAACATATAAATAATTTTAGTTTTAGCTAAAATCAAATACATTTTAAATACATTTTAAACACATTTCAAACACATTTTAAATATGTATTTTTAAATATCACCTCTCTGAGTTGCATAAATATCTGGCATAATTGATGAATTAAGAAATGGAGCAACAACTGTTTTTGGACAAGGTGGTAAAGATCGTATGTCTCTATATCCCCAATGTCCATTGCTACCTGATGTTGTACTGATAGGGATACTTTTAAGAACTGGAATTAAATTTGGATCTGATACTGCAACAGGATTATCTAAAATTTGAAATCCTTCTTCTAATTTACTATTTGTTAAATTTTTATTTGGTAAATATGCATTAACATCATATAAACTTTGAACTTTTTGTTGTTGTGTTTCTGGTTTGTTTGATCCAAATTGTTGTAAATTAGCTGTTCCCCAATCATCATTATATTCAGGAACACCTGTGTAATTATTATTTGTTGTATATTCGCTATTTTTAAATACAAGTGAATTGTCATATAATTTATCTAATTCATCTTTACTTTTTTGTTCAGTTGGCATACCATCAAAATTTGTTCTGTATTCAGAATCTTTGTAATTTATTTTTCTGTAATTTTTCGCAGAATTAATACTTTTTGTTTTTTTTCTATATTCAATTGCATCTGGCGAATCAACAAGTAAATCATTACCTGTATTAACTTCTCTAATTAATTTTCTTAATTCTACACTGTTACCTCCTGAATTTCTTTGTGGATTAATATCTAAATCTTGTGGATTTGAAAATGTTGAATTGTCAGAATTATTATCATCAATTGCTGTATCTAATTCTTGATCAAATTGATTATTGCCATTGTTCATTTGATTATTCATTTGTTCACCATTCATTTGATTATTGGATGTTTGCTGATATTCCATATTTTGTTTTATATTTTGTTTCATACTTTGTAAATTTTCACTTTTATTTTTTATTAAATTTGCAACATCATTTGAATTATCAAAATTTTCTGTTTTATTTGCATTATCAAAATTATTATTTTGAATGTAAATTAATACACCAACTAAAATAACTAATGTTATTAATAAAATTTGAGTATCATTATTCATATATATATATATAACAACCATATTATTTTTGATACCAAAAATAATTTTATTTATAGAATCATTTTTTGTGTTTTTGTAAATTTATAAATTTTAAATTTATAAATTTATTAATCAGTAAATTTAAAAATTAATTAATCAGTAAATTTAAAAATTAATCAATCAATCAATCAATTATTTATTTATGTGCAATTTATTTTTGCAAATATATACAAATATATACAAATATATACAAATATATACAAATATATATAAATATATACAAATACATGCAAATGTATATAAAAATGTTTATAGATGTTTTATAAATGTTAAAAAAATTTTATGAATAAATATATATATGAGTAATAATAAATGTAACTGTAATATGATGTTATCATTAGCAAGACATGGTGATTTTAATAAATTAAGAAAATATATGACTGGTAGTGATTGTTTAAGTTGTGCTGATGCAAATGGTAACACAGTTTTACATTATCTTTCTGGAAATGTTGGAAAAAATATGAGTGGTGGTAATGCAACTGTTGTTGACAACGTTAGCAATGAAAATGCTAAAGTTGAAATTGTTGATATGCTGTTGAATAGTCCAAAAGGACAAGAATTAATTAATCGTCAAAATAATATGGGTGAAACGCCAATATTATTAGCTGTTAAAAGTGGAGAAGAATTAATCGCAAATAAACTTGATGAATCTGGTGCGAATAAAAATATTCCAGACATTGATGGAAATGTTGTTGAAGAAGATGCAAAAAACCAACCAAATCAAGAAAACAAAGAAATCGTATCAGATTTATCTTTAGATTTACATGATGGTAAAATGGATACAAGTTTAGATTTATACAAAAATACTTATGATGATGTGATAGCGACTGATAACTTGATACATGCAATAAAATCTAAATATGATGCTTTTGCATCCAAAAATAACATTAATAATGCTGACAAAAATGTTGTGTTAAAATTTGAAGAAATTGTTGTTAATGATGTTAATAAAAATAATAATCTTGACACTGATAATTTTATTGAAGATTTAAAAATGAAATATGGTAACAAACAAGAACAACATAATAATTTAAAATTAGAACCAATTCATGAAAATAAAAATGATGGTACCAATGACAGTTTAGATTTTGATGAAATTAAAAAATCAGCTGAAAAAATGGAAAATAAAGTTGAAAATCACAATATCGGTTCTGACAATTTAAATTCTGATAATATTTTTCATAGCGAAAGTGATAATGAAATTACACATTTAATTGAGGCTGTTAAAAAGCAAGAAAATAAAGAAAATAAAGATGTCGTTATGCATGAACAAGCAGGTGGAAAACATCATAAATCAAAAGTGTCAGGAAGTCGTAATTTAAAAATGAATTCTGATTATTCTTCAATGAATTCAACAAATACATCAAGAAACACAATGCCAAGTGAATTATCACGTATGGCTGAATCAAGAAAAGATGCATTAAATAAACAATTTTTAGACAGAATTTTAAAATTGTTAGAAAAAGGACAATTTATTATTGAATCTGAAACAGTTGAACCAAGTGAAAGAAACAAATCAATTATTAAATCATATTTATATCAATATGTTAGAAAGAAGAATCCACAAGCACGTAGTTTTGACATTTATGAATTATTGAAAAATATGACTGATGATCAAATTGTTGATATTATTGAATCTATTAAGATGAAGGATTTAAATGATTTAGAAAAAATCATTGAACAAAGCAGACAAGAAAAAATGGAAAAAAGAACAGATTCTGAATCAAATTTAGCCATTTCAAATAAAAATGAAAACAGCGATTCAACATTAGGATTATCAAGTGATAAACCTGTAAAAAAGGAAAAGAAAGTAAAAACAGAAAAAAAAGAAAAAGATGAAAAAAAAGAAAAATCAACTAAAAAAAAGAAAAGTGAATAAATGATAGATGATGATGATAGATGATGATGATAAATAATAAATGATAAATAACAAATAACAAATGGTATTTATTGTTTATTTTCCCGTTAAAGTTATATTTATTATATTTATTAAATTTATTTTTGTATATTCTTTTTTGTATATTCTTTTTTGTATATTCTTTTTTGTATATTCTTTTTTGTATATTCTTTTTTGTATATTTTTTTTGTATATATTTTTACACATTTATTTATTGACGTTAAATAAATAAAAAATTTTAAAATAATAATTTATGTCTTATGTTAAAAATACTGATAACATATTGTCTGATGATACAAAAATATCTTCAACTTTTATTAAAAAAATAATTGACAAAATAAAAATTCATATCAATGATGAAGTAATTAAAGAATTTAATAATTCGTTAGAACCATTATATACTGATATAATGTATAAAATATATCCGTATTATATTATATTTTTAGTATTATTTGTTGTAAATATTATGTTGCTAATTTTGATATTAGTATTGATTCGTAAATAAATAAAAAAAATTATTTATTCGTAAGATAATATTTATTTTTATTGATAGAATTATACTTATAATTTGCATAATCCAAATAATTAATTAAAATATTTTTTCCATAATTTACACTTAAATATAAACTTCGTATATTGCATAATTTAATTTTTTGTAATTGACAATACATATACAATTTGTCAGTTGTTAGAACTGATAAAGATTGCATAATAATAAGCAATTTATTAGCACAGCAACAATTTATGTTTAATAATTGAACATACATATCTAAAATTATGTAATTTATTGAAGAAGGTATTATAATTTGCTTGTAACAAATATTGTTAAATTTTAACTGTATTGTTCGATTATATTTTAATATTTGCAATAAATAATTTAAATATTTACTTCCTAAAGTTATGTCATCAACACAAACACAAACATATAAATTTAATATTGTATCTAATAAAAATTTATTTGTTTGATGATCATGTTTATTGTCAAGTTCATTGCCAACACGATATGTATGCAAACAAAATGGACGCATTATTTTTGTTTTGTAAGAACTATATTTAAGAATTTTTTGTTTATTAAATTTTTTAACACTGTTAATAATTTTAATGTCATTCATAAATAAAATATTACTTATAATGTTTTTATAGTAACATTCAATTTTTATATATATTACACTACATGGTATTATCAACTTTATTTTTGGTTTATTTTTATGTGTTGCACTGACAACAATATGTTTTGTGTAATTGGATATTGGTATTTTATTTTGTATTGTTCTTTTAATTTTTTTGTGTTCGCAAATAATTTGCAAATTATTCATGTTTCAATTATTTATTGCTTATTGCTTATTGTTTGTTATTTTATGTTATTGTTTGAATAATGCAATATATGTTTTATTTTTTCAATTTTTATTTTTAAATTTTTTATAATAATAAATACTACAATAATTATATATTACACATGTTAATATTTGATATAATAGTTTTATTTTTCGGTTTAATATTGTTATTTAAATTTTTGAACATAAATGACAAATCAAATGTCAATAAAAATTTACTTTATAAATTATATTTGTTTATTTATGTTTTTTTATTATTAGCAACAACTGACATGATTACAAATTTAATATTAAAACAACCTATAAATATTGAAAATACTATATCAAGTTCAATAAATAGTGCATTCATTGCTATATTTGCATATGTTACATATGATGAATTAATGTATAATAATTTTTTTAAAGATTATTCCAATGAACAAAATGTATCAACATTAATATTATTAATAATACTATTTATTTCGTCTGTTAAAGTTGTTCAAATGTTTATCAGTCCTGTTGTTTGATAAAAACAATTTATGTAAAAATAATTTGTATAAAAATTTATTGTATCGTTTTATTTTTATTAAATACATTATTTATATAATTTGCGTAATCTAAATAATTTATTGATATTTTTATTGGTTCCGAATATGAAAATCCATACACATTTGATGTTATATATGTATTTACATTTAAAAATAATTTACATATGTTACAAATTTTAATAATTTGCAATTGATATGCTGTGTATAATTTTTTTGGTGTTGTATATTTCATTCGTAATGACATAATAAATAATTTATAAACATAACAATTATGTAAATTGAATATTTGATGATACATTTGTATTATAGCTGAATATATTGTTGGTGGTATTATGATTTGTTTAACACATTTATGAGTCGTTGCTGTTATTTTAAAATTTGAAAAATGTATAGCTTTAACGTATTTTATAATTTGCAATAAACACTTTATGTGCTTGATGATTTTTGTATCAATTAAAATAATTATTTTTGTTGCAGTTATATTTAACAAAAATTTATTATTTTTTTTACATTTAGCATCTAATCTATATTTAGTTGTGTGTAAATTATGTAAATGTGTTGTTTTTTTTCCGATGTCAAAATCATATTTAATAATTTTATTTTTGTTAAATTTTGCAAATTTATTATACTTAATAATTTTAATATTATTTGTGAATGAAGTATCACGTACACAATTTCCATAAAACATCGAACATTTTATATATATTACACTATTTGGTATTGTATATGGTTCATTTAATTTTTTATAATATAAATTATTATGTTGAACAAAATTGTCAATTTCAATAGTAATATGTTTTGTATAATTTGAGATGGGTGTTTTATGTTTGAATATTCTTTTAATATTTTTGTATTCGTTAATAAATTTTAAATTATATTTACTGTTCATGTATATATTGTTATTTGTATTGTTGTTATTGTTATTGTTATTGTTATTGTTATTGTTATTGTTATTGTTATTGTTATTGTTATTGTTATTGTTATTGTTATTGTTATTGTTATAAATATTTGTGTTGTTAAATTTGCAATATTATATTTATTGTTTCAATTTTTATTAACAATTGATATTTTGTTAATTATAAAAATATTGTTAATGTTGTTTTATTTTATCATTTGTGTTATTTATCTTTATGCAAAATAATTGCACATAAATTACACAACAGTTTTGTTTTACAAATGGATTCAACAGTGCTTAAATCTGTATTTTTAAAATTTAATATAACAACATACATAAAAATCATTTTTTCAACTAACAAAGTTTTGTGATTATCGTTTTCCCATATTTGAGAAAAATTAAATAATAATGTGTTATTTTTTATTATTTTGTTTGTATGTTGCAATTGTAACGGTAACACATTTGTAAAACATAATTTAAAAACATTGCACAACATATTTAAACCATTGTTATCATCATCAAAAAAATTATAAACATATAACTGATATATATTTCGCAATTTTATTGAATATTTAAACTCATATGGCATTAATGAAACATTTCTAATATTTTTTAAAACAATTGTGTATTTTTTATGAGGTGTAACAAAAAAATCACTTCCATCATATTCTTTCAAACCAATCATGTTTTCAATTAAAAATATATTTTTGAACTGTTTTATATCTTTACCAAACATCAATGAATGTTGAAATATGTTGTTTGTTATTAAATAATAATAATGTTTTTTAAACAATGTTTTATGATTGATATAATATACAACACTTGAATCATTTGCATTTGTATGTTCATATATTATTTTTAAATTATTTGTTATTACAAAATCTAATTTTCTTGTATTTTTATGCCAAAATGCATTTGATGTCATATATTGAACATTATTTGGAATAATAATTTTATGAGAATTTTGTAAATAAGGAAATTCTCTAAAACCAATATCAATTTTTTTTGCGTAATTAGATATTATCACAAATGTTTTTATATATGTTTTAAAACCGTAACCATCATTATCTTTAACAATTGTTATAATATTGTTGAAAATTTCATTTTTGTAATTTGATTTTAATTCATCCATTTGACAATTTGTTAATTTAATTTGCAATTATTTAATCTATAATGAATAATTTAAATTTTCAATTTTTTTATAAAATGTAATCTTTATTTTTAACACTATAATATATAGATGAATTATGATAATTTCATGAGATTAACAGTAACAATATTTGTTATATTTATCATTATAAAAATTTTACTTGAAACAAAATTAGTTGAAGCAATATTATTGGCATTAATTATTTCAACCGTAATATTTGTGATTGAAAATACAATAAATTTATATTACATTAATCCAAATTCAAAAGCATGTCAAATATGTATATCTGATACAAATGCAAATAAAAATATGGAAATTGTGTTGTCAACACCAACACCGATTGTACCAATCACCGAATCAGTAAATTCAAACAAAATTACTGAAGAAAAAATAAAAGAAAAATTTGAAAATATGATGCCACAAATTACACAAGAACAATCACCTCAATCAGAATCAACAACAAATACGATTAACAACATTTCTTCAAAGTTATCTAATTTTGCAAACAATGTTGTTAGTGATATATCTAATTTAACGAATGCTAATTCTGAACAACAACCAATAAAATCAATAATTAAAAATAATAACAATAATAATAATAATAATCAGAATGGATTAGCAAAATTAATGGACCCAACATTTAAAGATGGTTATGTTAAGTATCAACAGGATGGAGAACAAAAAATGGAAGATGAACAAGTTTTAAAAAATAATTTGTTTAGAATGAAAATTGGTGATCCAGAATTAGTTAATGAGTATATTAAAGATGGCAACAAATTTTATTATGATATTTATTCACGTTCGATAAATGCACCAACTCCAAAAGAAGCAATTAAAAGTGATCTTGAATATGGCGACTACAATTATTTAAAACCAATTAATAAGGGAATGGCTAGTTCGGCATATACATTTATATCACCCAATAATTGGGCACCGATACCATTATTTCCAAATCAATGTGTGACAAATAAAAGATGTACAACTTGTCCTGTTTTAATGAATGATGGAAATCAATATATGACATTTACAAGCATAGATGATTTTAATCGCGCAAGTCGTTTCACTGGAAATATGAATATAAATGTCGATTATATAAAAAATGTTTTAAATAATGGAGAAGGTTATTAAAATAAAAAAAATCAATTTGTCGTTTCATAAATTATATTCATTATTTCTTTGTTATATGTGCAATTAAAATTTTTATAGCAACAATAACATTTTGAATAATTAATTGCATCAATATATTTTTTGTCTGTAAATTTGCTAATAAATAAATTTATGAATTTGTTAATTGTTAAATTTGAATCAGTGATGTTACTAATTTTTTCAGTTGTGTAATATTTGTTTAGATACATGCTTATATAATACAATATAAAAATATTAATTGTCATTTAATTATTCAATTTTTTTACATTTACATCTAATTAAACATTTAAAAATAAAGCAATAATTGTATATATTTAATAATAAAAAAAAATATTATAATCCTGCTTTTGTCATAATATCATGAATACAATCATCCATCATATGTGTTGGTATTGTATCTCCAACACTGTAATTACAAAATGGACAAACAATTATGCCCTGACCAATTTTAAATAATTCAATATAACATGGAATACAAATAATTTTTGAACATTTATTGCATAACACTCGTGCATTCATATTTTTAAAACACATTATGCATTCATTTGTATTGTTTATGTTTTTGTGTAAATTACTTATTTTTGTATCAATATTATTTTTAATTTCTTTCCATGTATTGTTCGGAAGCACCGTAATTTTTGTATTGTTGTTTATTGTTATTTTTGTGAAAAATTTTATTTCGTCGTTATAAATGTTGTTGTATTTTTCGTGGGTAAATGTATTGTTTATGTATGTTGTGTTTAATAAATTTTTAATTATTTCGCATTTTTGGTCATATTGTTGTTGATTCATGTTTATATATTGTATATTTATATATATTATTTTTATCAATTTTTAAATAAATAACAAATAACAAATAACAAACAATAAATAACAAACAATAAACAATAAATAAATTTGCGACGATATTATTTGTCGCAAAAAATATGCGACATTTATTATTTGTCGCTAAAGATATGCGACGATATATTTTTGTTGCTAAGAACATGCGACGATATTATTTGTTGCTAAAAACATGCGACGATATATTTTTGTCGCTAAAACATGCGACGATATTATTTGTCGCTAAAACATGCGACGATATTATTTGTCGCTAAAACATGCGACG
>OBEQ010355900.1_pt1 | contig 12773 bp, 12 predicted proteins | sample 1670901 | NCBI WGS metagenome assembly OBEQ01 (sample SAMEA104232315, study PRJEB22302) | groundwater metagenome | biome: forest; feature: aquifer; material: groundwater | place: USA | collected 2011-08-07 | depth 5.4 m
CTGCTCCAAATACAGAATTAAAAAAAATCTATCAAGCTCTAAATTTTACTGATAGACCATTTGTAAGAAAAACAAAAGTAGTGACCCAATTCTAAATATGCATTAGTTAAATAATTAGCATATAGTTATTTAGACTTATTAAATTGCAAGTTGGGTTAATATATTGAAGACCATATTTAAAATATCTAAGAAAATGGCTTTCACCAAATGATAAATATTTAGGATCAAGCTCATGCTCAATTTTATAATCTAATCCTAGTATGTTTTCCTGTGGTGCAACACCATCATATTCGCAGAAATGAGAACCTGGCTCATTAAAATCTTCAAAAAGAAAAAAGAATCAAAAACAACCACAAACAAATTTTCATAACCGTAAATCTAGTTAGAAATTTTATTAAAATTGATCACAAACTAAAAAAACCTGATTTCAAAAGTAAAATAACCAGTTCTACAATGAAATCAGGTAAACTAAAACAAAAACAAAAAACTCCCTACTAAAAAAGTTTTCTACCTACTACATTCAAATATATGCTATTAAAATTCATAAAAAATAAAAACAATTTTAAGTATCTAAGTTATTTATTTAAATTACGGTATTCGTATTTTAAATGAATGAGGTGAAAATTAATCATAAAAATAAATTAGCCCATAAAACAAAAAACCTGATTTCAAAAGGCCTTAAAAGAACATTTCGAAATCAGGTAAACTAAAACTAAAAACCGAAAACTCACTACTACAAAAGTTTTCATTCTATTATTACTACTCCTCAAATATATAATTTTTACGTATTCAACTAAAGCAATAAACCTAAAGTGTATTAATTATTGACTTAACAGTAAATATTGGAACTTTACAAAAAAATAAATCAAAAAAACAACATATTAAGTCATAATGTTTATCTTTAAAAGATAAAACACAGAGAAATGGAAAGGTTCATCAATTTATTAATTATCGATGAAGATGAAAAAACGCAAAAAGGTTTAAAAGAAATTCTTAGCGGAAGTGGAAACAACACACTAATAGTCAACACCGTAAGTGAAGCTTTACCTATTCTTAAAAAAAAAGAAATCGGAGTATTATTAATTGATATTGACAACCACTCTTTTGAAGGTTTCGAAATTTTTAAAACAATTAAAGAAGTTAGTTACATTAAAAACATCTATATAATTGTAATTACAAATAACTCCAATTCTGGTGTTAAAATGGTAAAAGGATTAAATGAAGGTGCAATTGACTTTATTACAAAGCCTTTTAATCCAAATTTAATTCTTGCAAAAATAGAAGTTTACAAAACACTATTCTATAAAGACCAACGAATCAATCAATTACTAAATAATATTTTTCCTGAAACAGTTTTAGAAGATTTAAATAGAAATGGGAAATTCTCACCGAAAAGAGTTGAAAATGGTGTCGTTTTATTTACTGATTTCGTCAGTTTTTCCCAAAAATCAAGTAAAATTAAACCGTTACAATTATTAAAAAAATTAGAATATTATTTTACTCAATTTGATGAAATTACAGGTAGATACAAATTAGAAAAAATAAAAACAATTGGAGATTCATACATGGTTATTGGTGGAGTAACCGAGAAAAATGGACATCCGGCAATCAGAGCCTGTTTAGCAGCTTTAGAAATACGAAATTTCATGATAAATGAAAAGTCATTGGCCGAAGCTATGAAATCAGATTACTGGGAAATTCGAGTTGGAATTCACATGGGTCCCTTAGTAGCAGGTATTATTGGAGCTAAAAAATACAGTTTTGATGTCTGGGGAGACACTGTAAACATCGCTTCAAGAGCTGAACAACATGCCTCAGCAAATTCAATCAACATAACTGATATTGTTGCGAAACATATCAGTAAATATTTTGATATACACAGCAGAGGAAAGGTCGATATCAAAAAACGAGGAGGAAATGTAGAAATGTTTTATTTAGATCAGCTTAAACATGAATTTAGTCTCTATAAAGAAGGTAAAATTGCAAATGGAGAACTTCGTGCCTTGTGTGAATTATCAAATGTAGATTCTGCTCACATGCGCAAAGATTTATTAAATAGATTGAAAGCATTTTTGCCTGAAGAAATAGTATATCATGATTTAGCACATACTTTAAATGTAGAAAAAGCAGCACTTCGATTTGCTAAACTTGAAGGTTTAGATGAGGAGGAAATATTGATTTTACAAACTGCTGTTTTATATCACGACACTGGATACATTATAGACAATGTTGACAATGAAGGATTTGCAGTTAATTTAGCAAAAAACAATCTTCCTAAATTTGGTTATAGCGCATCTCAAATTGATCAAATTATAAAAATAATTGAAGCAACGCAACACAGTCACAAAGTACCTGTTACAATTTTAGAAAAAATCATGTGTGATGCAGACCACGATTATTTCGGTAGAGCAGATTACTATGCAGTCGCCAAAAAATTAAGAATGGAACTTGAAAATTATGGTACAGAAATGACAAATAAAGAATGGGTTTTATTCCAAATTAATTATTTAGAAAAAGTTCATTATTACCATACAGAAACAGCAAAAAACATTCGACTATTTGGTAAAAACCTTCGAATCCAAGAATTAAAGAAAATATTAAAATACGAAGAAGAAGCCGAAGCAAGGCAATAAATTAAATTATGAAAGTATACACAAAAAAAGGGGACACAGGAACAACGCAGTTAATCGGAGGAACTCGTGTTTCAAAAGGATCACTTCGACTAGAATCTTACGGAACTATTGACGAATTAAATTCACACATTGGACTAATTAGAGATCAAAGTATAAACCAAAAATACAAACTTCAACTTATTGAAATTCAAGATCGTTTATTTACTATTGGATCTAGTTTAGCTTCAAACCCAGAAAAATCAAAAATGAAAATTCCAGATTTACTTGAAGATGACGTGCAATTTTTAGAAAATTCTATGGATGAAATGGATAAAGAACTTCCTGATATGAAATTTTTTGTACTCCCGGGAGGCCACACAACCGTATCTTATTGCCATATAGCAAGATGTGTTTGCAGAAGAGCTGAACGAATTATTGTCTCCTTACAAGAACAAGAATATGTTTCTGAAATTGTTTTTAAATATGTAAATAGATTAAGTGATTATTTATTTGTTCTTTCTCGTAAACTTTCACAAGATTTAAATGCAGTCGAACAACCTTGGAAACCAAGAATGTGAGTACTTTCCCATCCTTTTACAGCTAACATAAACGGTTAAATATGATTTTTATTAAAATTTAATTGAAAGTTTTCAACCTTTTACTTGTATGTTTTGAAATTAAAGTTACTTTTGCGCCAATTAATACTTAAACAATAATAAAATGTACTGGACATTAGAACTTGCATCTTATCTTGAAGACGCCCCTTGGCCTGCTACGAAAGATGAGTTAATTGATTTCGCTATCAGAGCGGGAGCACCTTTGGAAGTTGTAGAAAATCTACAAGCTTTAGAAGATGAAGGAGACACATACGAAAGTATTGAAGATATTTGGCCTGATTATCCTTCACGTGAGGATTTCCTTTTTAATGAGGATGAATATTAATTTTCGCAAAAACGCGATTATGATTTTGTAGTAGAGATGCGATTAATCGCGTCTCTACAAAAAAAATCGCGTCAATTCAAAAAAATCAATAATATTTTGTTCCGATTAAATAATTTTGAACATAATCTTTCACACCTTCTTCTAACGTGTGAAAACCACCATCATATCCAGCTTTCAACAACTTTGCCATTTCAGCTTCAGTGAAATATTGGTATTTATCTCGAATATCAATTGGAGTATCAATAAATGAAATATCTTCCACTTTATTCATACTTTCAAATGTATTTTTTGCTAAATCTATAAATGATCTCGCTGTTCCTGTCCCCAAATTATAAATACCACTTTCAGTTTGTTTATTTTTTAAGAATAAACAAACTTCAATTACATCTTTTACATAAACAAAATCGCGCAATTGACCACCGTCAACATAATTGGGATTATGAGAACGAAATAATTTCATAGCGCCATTTGATGTAATTTGATTGAAAGCATGAAAAATCACACTCGCCATTCTGGATTTATGGTATTCATTTGGACCGTAAACATTAAAGAATTTTAATCCTGCCCAAAAAGGTGGAGTTTTCTCTTGCTTTAACACCCATTTATCAAAATCATTTTTAGAATCTCCGTACGGATTTAATGGAATCAATTTATCAATTACCGAATGATCGTCACTGTATCCAAATTCTCCCAAACCGTAAGTTGCACCAGAACTTGCATAAACTAATGGAATATTGAACTCAACACATAAATTCCATACATCTTTAGAATATCCAATATTCAATTCATCAAAAATTGATTTATCAAATTCAGTAGTATCTGTTCTTGCACCTAAATGATAAATAAAATCGACTTCATTTCCATAATCCTTCAACCAGGCAATAAAATCTTTACGACCGACTTTAGAGACAATCTTTTTCCCCTCTAAATTTTGATTTTTTTCTGTTTTTGAAAAATCATCGACTACAACGATATCCGTAATCCCTTCTTTATTTAAGCGACTTACTAAACAGCTACCAATAAATCCAGCAGCACCAGTTACAACTATCATTTTTAAAATAAACCGTTAATTTCAGCATCAATTGAATTGATAATTTTCCCAAGATCTTCTTGACTTTCAGGAAAACGATTGTTATCAATATCAATTATAAGTAATTTCCCTTTGTCATACGTTGAAATCCAAGCTTCATACCTTTCATTCAATCTTTTCAAATAATCCAATCGGATACTTTCTTCATATTCTCGACCTCTTTGTTGAATTTGATTTACCAAAGTAGGAACACTTGCACGCAAATAAATCAATAAATCTGGTGCTGAAACGAAAGAATCCATTAAACTAAACAACGAGAAGTAATTTTCAAAATCTCTTGTTGTCATTAATCCCATTGAATGCAAATTGGGGGCAAAAATAAAAGCATCCTCATAGATCGTTCTATCTTGAATTACACTTTTATCTGTTTCTTTGATTTCTTGAATCTGAGTAAATCGACTATTCAAATAGTAAATTTGTAGATTAAAAGACCAACGTTGCATGTCTTCATAAAAATCATTTAAATAAGGATTTTGTTCTACATCTTCAAGATGAGTATCCCAATTATAATGTTTTGCTAATAAATTAGTTAACGTAGTTTTTCCCGAACCAATATTTCCTGCTACTGCAATATGCATACTCTATTTTTTTTGCCAATCTGATTGCGTTGTGCAAACAGGATTACTAAATTACTAAAATTGAAGAACAATACAAGTTTATTTATTAAAAAGAAGTTTGTATTTTTTTATTTCAGTATTTGTTCGAAAATAATAGTATTGCGAATTTTTCCTAAATTCAATTACATCCTTTATAGGACATTCAATTTTCATCTCTTGATTCGTTTCTAAATCAATAATTGTAATGTTTTCAGCTTCCAATAAATAAATATTCTCAAAGTCAACTTGAATCCCAAAAACAGTTGATTTTTTTATCGAATTTACCAAAGAGCCATACATATCAAGTACAAAGACACCTTGTAAAGTATCTGTTAAATATAGAAATCCATTTTGTTCAATCATGTTCGAAATTTGAATTGAATTAAGCATCCCTTTTAAATTTTCGACCTCCTGAGCCTGTTCAGTCTGAATAAGTGATAACAAATGCAATCTTGAATTTAATTGATCATATACCCAAAATTTATTCGGCTGAGAAGATATCGCTATTTTGGTAGCATTACCTATCGAATGATCTATCAAATCAACACACGTTTCATAAGGAGTTAATGTATTATCTAAAAAACAAAACAATTGTTGTTCTTCAGAAAAAACTATCAATTTCATTGTATTTATCGATTGCAATGAAGTTAATCGTCCAATAGATTTTTGGCTTTGAGAGAATTTCAAAATTCCTACTGAATCATATTTATGAATTACTTCTTTCTTCGTAATATAAATATTTCCAAGGGCATCAACAGTCCAAATATCAGCAGAATCAATTAAAAAACTTGCTTTTTCTTGCCATATTAACGAATCTTGAGACAAACTTATAAAGCTGAAACATAAATAAATAAACAATATTTTATAAGAATTTTTCAATGATTCAATTTTAAATTTGTGAAAATTCTAGAATTTGATCTACATATTCTCGAGTATTTGATAAACGAGGTACTTTATTTTGTCCGCCTAATCTATTTTTAGATTTTAACCATAAGTCAAATGTACCATTTTTAAGAATAGTAATCTTCAAAAATTCAATGATCATATTATCTGTTCTTTTCGCATCATAATCTGAATTAAGATTACGTAAAGCAGTATCCAGATATCCTCCAAAAATTTCAATGTTTTCAGGAGGATGTACAAATTCAATAAGCCATTCATGTTGACCTTTGGCCTTATTTTCCATAAAAACAGGACAAGCAGTGTAATCTCTTATTTGAGAGTTCGTTTTTAAACAAGCCTCTGTTATTGCTTTTTCTGCATTTTCAACTATTAACTCTTCTCCAAATGCATTGATAAAACTTTTTGTTCTTCCAGTAACTAAAAAACGATATGGGGATTTTGAGGTAAATTTAATAGTGTCTCCTATAATATATCGCCACAAACCAGCATTGGTAGAAATTACTAGTGCATAATTTTTATTCAACTCAACTTCAGATAAATCGATTACTTTATTAGAATTTACCCCTTCAAATTGATCCATTGGAATAAATTCGTAAAATATTCCATAATCTAACATCAATAAAAGATCCTTTTCATTTTCACGATCTTGTATTCCAAAAAAACCTTCAGACGCATTATATGAGTCAACATAATTCATAGAAGAATCTGGAATTAATTTTTCAAATTCATCACGATAAGGCTCAAAACTAACACCACCATGCATAAATAATTCTAAATTTGGCCAGACTTCTTTTAAATTATTCTTCCCTGTTATTTCTAAAATTTTATTCGCCAACACCAATGTCCAACTTGGAACACCGACCAAAATACAAACATCTTGATTTATAGTTGCTAATGCAATTTGTTCAATTTTCTGTTCCCAATTACTCATTAATGTAATCTCTTTCGATGGAGTTCTTCTAATTTCTGCCCACCAAGGTAGAGATTCAATCAGAATAGCTGAAAGGTCACCAAAATAAGAATCTTCAGAAAGAGGATTCGTTTCTGTACTTCCACCAAGAACTAGATATTTTCCACTATATAATTTAGCCTTTGGATTATTTTCATAATACAAAGCTAACAAATCTTTACCGCCTTTATTTTGACAATCTTCTAATGATTCTTTAGAAACAGGTATTAGCTTACATCTTTCAGATGTTGTTCCAGATGATTTAGCAAATCTTTTAATTTCACCAGGCCATAGAACATTTTGCTCTCCATTCATGACTCTATCTATCCAATGTTTTATATCATCATATTCCTGTAAAGGAACTGATGAACGATAAGAAGAATAATTTATAATGGATGAATAATTATAGAGTCTGCCCCACTCTGAGTTAGATGCCTTTTGAATTAACATTTCAAGCATTTCATTTTGGGTTTCAATAGGATATTTACGAAATAAATCAATTTGATGAATCCGCTTTTTTATTACCCATGAAAAAATTGAATTGAAAAGCATTGTTTTATTACCTTAAAGAAATGAGCATAAATAATATAAAAAAATCCTGCTCATGTGAACAGGATACGTTTTTTTACAATTATAAACTGATGGAATTAACCAAAAGCTATAAGGCATGCAACAGTTCCTAATATTATTATCGTGTAAATTGTTGCAATCGCTGCTGTTGAACCTTCAAAGAAATTATCTGACATAATTTGTGTGTTTTTTTTACCAAAATTAGAAATAAATATCATTTAACAATCGATATAAGGGAGAAAAAAATATTTTTAAGATTCAAACAAACAAAATTATTTCTTTTTCTTCTTCTTTTTACCAGATTGTCCTGACATCACGGCATCATCTTCTTCCCCCTTTTTTGAAACAGGAGCACCAAAAGAATATGTTTCTTTACCGTGTTGATCGTACTTATATTCTTCAATTATAACGTCTTTTTTATACACTACTTTGTGCTTTAATTTTGAATCATAATAAAATTCTTCCGAAACACCTTCTTTTAATCCTTTTTTAAAATTAGTATATTCTTGAACGGCTCCTCCAATGTAAAAAGTTTTAAACTCTCCTTCTTTCACATCCAATTTCCAATGTTCAGTTCTAAGCAGCGTTCCATCTTCGTAAAAATATTTACATTCTCCGTCCTTCATTGCCATTGTAGAAGAGTATTTTCTTATTGAATATTTTTTTGTTATACTGTCTTTTTTCATTTCTTTGGGAGTTTTCTTTACTTCCGTCTTAATTTCGACAATTTTCGTCCCAGACTTATAATTTAAATGACTGGTTAAAACACCATCATAATTATATGTTTTATAATATCCATCCATTAATCCAGCTTTATAAGAAACTTCTTTTTCTAATTTAGATTTTGGATAATATGTTTTTTGAATACCATGCATTTTCCCAGCTAAATAGTTTTCAAACAATGTTGTATCTCCTCTTTTGGTAAAAAAAATGGCTCTTCCAGATTGTTCACCAGCAAAATAGTTTATTTCCCAATTTACTCTTGCACTATCAAAATAAAAAGTCCAAGTACCACTTCTAGCTCCTTGAATATGTGATCTTATTGCTTGAATGCAACCTGACTCATAAGTAGTTGTATCAATCCCATCTTCTTTTCCATTAACAAAAGTTACTGTTCTTTCAATCATCCCATTGTTATGACATGTTTCACATTGACCATTAAAAGGTGTTGCATCGATTCCAGCTAAAAAGGTGTTATTATCTTCATTATACGATAATTTCTCGTTGCAATCAACCATTCCTGCTCTTTTACCACATTCCCATTCTGCATATTTTATGTTCTTTTTACGTTTAGCAGCTTCATCGTAACATTTTCCTTTTTTTTCTGAAGTTTCGCCTTGAGCATAAATTATATTCCCGATAGATATTAAAAATACAGCTATAAAAAATTGTTTGATCATTTTATTTTGTATTAAGTAAATAGTTTTTAATAAGGTAAATTAAACAAGTATTATTCCTTAATCAAAGAAGCTAAAACACTTCTCATTTTATTTGGAATTTCAATTGAATTATTGTTAACTGAGTCAAAAGCAACTAAAACGGAGCTTCCAGTTGTATAAATTTCATCATTCACTTTTAATTCATATCCTAAAGTAAAACTTTTTGTTCCAATATGCAAGATGAAAAGTGAAATTTTTGGTTGATCATTTAATAATACTGGTTTAAAATATTCAATTTCATTTTTTCTAAGTAAAATTCCAAATTGTTTCCAATCCCAATCCATACCCATTAAAGGAGTAAAATACTCAATTCTAGCCATTTCAAAATAACTCAAATAAACGGCGTTATTTACATGTCCCATAGTATCAAGATCAGAAAATCGAACTTGAATTTTAACTGGTTCAATCATTGATCGAAAATTAAAAATTGATTAATTTATTTTTTATCCAGCACCTCGAACTCAGAATTATTGCTAATATATTCTGGTACAATTTCTTTCATTTTTGAAACAATGTTCTCATTTTGTTGTTCTTCAAAAAGAGCGATTAATTCATCAATTAATAAAATCGTTTTTTGTTCTTCAACTCTCGTTTTGGCTTTCAAAATTTGAGGATGGTGTGTTGGCAATGTATTCTCTTCTTCAGCTAAAAGTTCTTCGTATAATTTTTCTCCGGGACGTAATCCTGTAATTTTAATCTCAATGTCTTTTCCGACTTCTAGTCCACTTAGTTGAATCATTTTAGTAGCTAAATCAATTATTTTAACGGATTCTCCCATGTCAAAAACAAAGATCTCTCCTCCTTCTCCCATAGATCCAGCTTCAAGAACTAATTGACAAGCCTCTGGAATTGTCATGAAAAAACGTGTAATTCTTTCATCTGTTAAGGTCAAAGGTCCACCATTTTCAATTTGCTTTTGAAAAAGAGGGATAACAGAACCGTTCGATCCTAATACATTTCCAAAGCGAGTCGTGATAAATTTCGTTTCTGACTCAATGTTTGCTGCTTGAGCATAAATTTCAGCAATACGCTTCGAAGCTCCCATTACATTTGTAGGATTTACTGCTTTATCAGTAGAAATCATTACATATTTTACAACATTGAATTCTTTCGATAAATCTACCAAATTTTTAGTCCCTTTTACATTTGTAAGAATTGCTTCAGAAGGATTATTTTCCATCAAAGGAACATGTTTGTAAGCTGCTGCATGAAACACATATTCAGGTTTGAAATGGTCAAATAACCTAGCCATTCTTTCTCTATTACGAATATCTCCAACAACGATTTCATAGTTAAAATCAGGATAATTATGGTTTAATTCATTTTGCAAATCGTACAATGGAGATTCTGCTTGATCTAATAGAACAACTAATTTAGGTTCATAATTTGCAATTTGCATCACCATTCCACTTCCAATAGAACCAGCAGCTCCAGTTACTAAAATAACTTTTCCTTTTAATTCATTTGAAATTTTCTGCTTATCCAACACAATTGGTTTTCTTCCTAACAAATCTTCAATTCGAACTTTTCCAATTTGTTTTGTCGAAAATTCACCATTGATCCAACTTTCAGGATTAGGAACTTTGTTAACAGTAACATTATTTTTTAAGCAAATTTCTAAAATTTGCTTTCTATTTCCCTCATTTGGATGTTGAATTGCAACAATCAATTGGGTAATTCTTTCCTCTTTTAATAATGATTCTAAACGTGATGAATGGAAGATATCAATTCCTTGCAAACGAGATTTGTCCATTTTTTTGTTATCATCAATAAAACCGATAATTTGATACGAAATTCTGGTATCTTTTTCAATTGTTCTTTTTGTAATCAAACCTGACACACCAGCTCCATATATCAACACTCTTTCTGATTGATCTTTTGGTTTTACAGATTCCATGTAAATTAATTTAATAGCAAATCGTAATCCAGTTGTCAATAAAAATGAAGCTAAAAATTCAATTAACAGAACAGAAGTAGGAAACAAAAAATAACCATCAAAGAAATAAACACGAACGAAACCAAGAATAACAAAAATGACACTTGACAATGAAACAGCAAAAAATATTCTTCTTAAATCTTCTGTTGAAGTATATCGAACAAGTCCTTTATGAATTTTAAACTGATAAAAAACAATAAATTTTACAGCAATATATATCAAAATAGATTTAGACAATATTTCCCATTCATTTGCAATTAATGTTGAATCAGCATTTAAATCAAATCGAATTAAATAGGCGAAAAACAATCCAAATAGTGATAAAAACACATCTATCACGATAATTATCCAACGCGGAGTACTTGTTTTTGGTAAAATCATAGACAAATATACATATTTATAAATTGTGTGAAATAATTGGGATTAAAAAAGTGAAAATTCAACCCCCACATTCACGTCCGTTATTAGCAACACAATTTGTCACTACGAATTCCTTGGATCGATGTAATCTGGGATATGATTGATGATGACTCTGTTAATTGAATTTTACTTTTCCTTTATAATTTCTCAATCTCATTTTCTGAAAGACCAGTCGCTTTTGAAATATTAGAAATTGACAAACCTAAATCTTTCAACTTTTTAGCAATAATTTCTTTTTCTTCTTCTTTTCCTTTCTCGACACCAATTTCTATTCCTTCAACTCTACCAATTTCTATTCCTATTTCAACTCCCTCTTCCTTCGCTGTATCTAAAGAGTTTTTTAAATCTCGGTAATATTTTAAACTATCTTCGTAGGATCGAATCTGTTTGGGGGTGAATTTTGCTATTTCAGCTATTTCAAATACTTTTTCAAATATTGATTCTCTAAGTTTGTCGGGTACTCTTTCAAGTTTATTTAGATTTCTAATGATGTATAACCATTTATCAAATCTTGTTTCTAGTTCGTCTATTGTTTTGGTAAATTTGGGCATTTCCAAATAGATGAAAGTCAGTTTGTCATAAAAAACTTTGTTTGTTTCGATGTCTTGTAATTTAACGTCGTATCTAAATTTGTTAATGTCTTTTTTATCTTCATCGAATACGAAATCTAAAATGGCAATTGTATACACCGCTTTTAGTTCAAAATCCCAATCGGCAGTTTTGGCTTGTTCACGTATTGGGAAAGTTGAATAATAAAGGGTTCGATCTTTGAAAAATTTTTGTTTTGTTTTCTGTAATTCTACTATGAATTTTTCGCCTTTATCGTTTTCACAATATAAATCAAAAATTGCTTTTCTATCTAACTGAGTGTCTCCCAGTTTTTCAGATTTAATATAGGTTAAACTGACTATTTGACCTTCTTCTTCTTTTAATAATTCGTTCAAGAAATCTAACAACAAATCTTTGTTCAACTCTTCGCCAAACAATTTTTTGAACCCGTAATCCGTAAATGGATTAATGTATTTTTCTTGAAATTCAGTCATGATCTGTTTTTTATTAGAGCAAATATACGAAGAAATATAAAGATTTTGGAATCAAAAATGTCTGAACTTTGATTCATTTGATTCAACTGATGAAAGTTGATTCTAAGTTTATCCCAACCCATCAAAATCACAATAATCAAAAAAATCATACAAAATCATGGTTCAGACATTTTCCCACTTCCATTGTCTGAACTTTGATTCATCTGATTAAAGTGATGAAAACTGCTGCTGACACTTATACGTATCAGGTTATTGGACAGCCTGTTACATTTA
>OBEQ010676199.1_pt1 | contig 12773 bp, 17 predicted proteins | sample 1670901 | NCBI WGS metagenome assembly OBEQ01 (sample SAMEA104232315, study PRJEB22302) | groundwater metagenome | biome: forest; feature: aquifer; material: groundwater | place: USA | collected 2011-08-07 | depth 5.4 m
CTGAATGAAGCGTTGTCAGAGATAAAAAAAACTTGTCATCACATTTTTTTAATTGGTTCATCATTCGGCGGGGTTCTCTCACTCGACTATGCCGCCAAGCATCCTGAGTTGAGCGGGATGGTTCTGGTCAATACGGCGCTGTCCTATTCCGGAGCCGGAGCGCTGCAGGGAGCTATTCTCCGTTTGATGCGGTTGTTGACTCCTGATTATCCAAAAAAAGGACTGAGCACAGAAGAAAAAGAATATGCCAAAAACATTGGCTCATCAGTAGCTTGGCCGATCAATGGTATTTTAGCTACCGCCCAGTTCGCACAACGGATGGTGGTACCGGAACTACCGTCGATTCATGTTCCGGCTCTGATATTGCACAGCCAAGACGACCCGGTGGTCGGAACAAAGAACAGCGAAAGAATAGCGGCGTTACTTGGCTCATCAATCAAGGATCGATTGACAATCCCAGTGGCCACTCATCGCCCTTTCCGCAATGAACAGGCCAATGCATTCATGGCCAAGAACATCCATTCCTTCATTACCACGGTGCTTGCGAAGCGATAGGAATTATGGTAGTATACGGTGGATGTTTTTGCGAAAACCAACACCTCTTTTTTCACGCCAAACACGCCCATCCCAGCAGGATGCGGCCACGTTTCGTTTGGAGCGGGTAGGGAGAATCGAACTCCCGACTAAACCTTGGGAAGGTCTCGTTTTACCACTAAACTATACCCGCCGACGTTTCGCAGTATACGCAGTGCTGGCCATGCTGGCAAGCGCCGTGTTGGTCATCACCCCGGCCAGGGCTCAGGATACGTCAGTGGCCCCAGCCGCACCAGTAACCTCAGTCCAATATCATTTCACTGACGAAACTGCCAAGGATGGCTGGACGTTAAAAACTGACAGTGGCGCTGAACTGGGAGTATTTCGGGGCGTGTTGCCGGGCGCAGCTGATGTCAGTTGGTCGGTTTCATCCGACGTGGCCCCAACCTTGCCGGACAATACGAGCGAGCTTGGTTCGTTATACCGAATGTCGATCTCCGGTGTCATGACCCTCAACACCGAATCAAAACGCATTGGCCTGGCCCTACCGGATGCACCGAGTTTGTGGCAGAAGAGTATTTGGTTGTATGACACAAGCGCCAAAGTCTGGACCAAGCTCCCATCCAAGTTGAACACCAAGACGGGCAAATGGCAGGCCGGTTTCGCCGTGCTGGATGCCTATGTCGCGGTCTTAGAAGATCGTCACGTCGAGCAGGGGAATGCGACCTGGTATTGTAAAACACATTGTTCATCGCGCTATCCAAAACTCCACGGCACCTCGAATGATTTTTCGGTCGGATCATTCGTGACCGTTACCAACCTGGCCAACAATGCCGCGGTCACGGTCAAAATTGTTTCGGGTTGGGGTCAGCCCGCCGGACGAATTATTGATTTGTCATGGCCGGCGTATGCGGCTCTCAAGCCAAGCAACAAGGGTGTGACCTGGGTCACAGTTAGCCCGAAGGGGGCGGTGACTGAACCGGCGGCCGTTACGCCGCCGACCAGTCCGGACACGACTACCACAGAAACTATTCCGAGTTTGAGTGTTTCCTCATCAGGCGCTGTCCAAGCACCGGCAGTGACCGCCGCGTCCTATCAAGTGCTTGATGCGGCTAGCGGCAAGGTCTTAGCGGCCAAAGATAGTACCACCGCTAAACCAATTGCCAGTTTAACCAAGTTGGTGACCGCCATGGTGGTGCTTGATGCTCACCCGGACGTCAACAAGGTGGTGACCTATACCAAGGCTGATGCTACGGCCTACGCGTACTTGCGGATCAAACCGAACGATACCTTAACCATCAAGGATTTATTCTACTCGATGATTGTCGGTTCGGCCAATAATGCCGCCACCGCCCTGTCTCGAACGACTGGTTTGACGAACCCACAGTTTTTAGCGGCGATGAATGCTAAAGTGGCCACGTGGGGATTGGCTAGCACCACCTTCACCGATGTCTCCGGACTTGATCCATTGAATACTTCCTCAGCGGCTGATATGGCGGTTATCGCCAGCCACGCTTTTCATGACTACCCGTTACTTCGCCAGGCCTCAACCGTTTCAGCCTACACGTTTTTCACCCGGAACACCAAAATTTCCCATACCATTAAAACGACCGATAAATTACTCGGCGCCAAAAATGGGTTGACCATCACCGGCGGAAAAACCGGTTTTCTCGACGAAGCGAAATACACCTACGTCTTGCGGGTCAAGAACCCCAAGGGCGCCCAAGTCGTCGTCTCACTGCTTGGTTCGTCCACCTCGACCACGCGTTTTAATGAAGCCGCCAGCTTAGCTACCTGGGCGCTGGCGAACTATAGTTGGTCATGACCCAGCACCATCATGGCTTAGGCGATGTTTCTCTAGTACGGTTGATGCTTCCAACAAACGATTACATTTTTCTGAAAAATTTTACATTGACTATGGTGGTGCTGAGATGATCTCTTTCGAACACGTTACCAAGATTTATCAACGAAAAAATTTTGGCTTGGAAGACGTATCACTTCAAATTCATCCGGGTGAGTTTGTCTCGATTGTCGGCCAGTCCGGATCCGGTAAAACGACGTTGGCGAAACTGATCATTGCCGAGGAACGAGCTGATCGCGGGCGGATTGTAATTGGCGGCTGGGACATCACGCGGATTCCGCATGGCGACGTCCCCACCCTGCGGCGGCAAATCGGGGTGGTCTTTCAGGACTTTAAGTTACTCCCGCGCAAAACCCTATTTGAAAATGTGGCTTTTGCTTTGGAAGTGGCCGGCGAGTCGAACCAACGGATTGCCAGCGTCGTTCCGCAAGTCTTGAAAATTGTCGGCTTGGAAAACAAGGTCGATCGTTATCCGGAACACATTTCCGGCGGCGAACAACAGCGCGTGGTCATTGCCCGCTCATTGGTTCATCGACCAAAATTACTGGTGGCCGATGAACCAACCGGCAACCTTGACTCGATCAACGCTCAGGAAATTGTCACCCTGCTCAAAAAGATTAACGAATTCGGCACCACCATCGTCCTGGTCACGCACAACCGTGAAATCGTCAACATGCTGAAAAAGCGGGTCATTACTATCGATCACGGCCATATTATTGCTGATCAAAAAGCCGGGAAATATCTCTTGTAATCCCGTTACACAGCCCCAGACCATGCGCCCTTACTCTACAACCTCTACAACACAACATACCTCAGCAAATAACTGTGTACTGGGATGATTACTCTGTGGCGGATGATCAAATTCGGTTGGCAGAATTTCGGCCGCAATGTTTGGCTATCGGTCATCACTATTCTGATCGTCGTGCTCAATTTATTTTTGATGAGCTTGGTTTCCGGCTTAAACGTGGTCGGAAACCAAACTCTGGTGGCCGTCCGTCAGAAAATAAATTTATCAGTCTACTTCACACCGACCACGTCGGAACAGCGGGTCGGCGAGGTACGAACCGAACTGCTGAAACGGCCGGAGGTTCAGTCTATTCGCCTGATTACTCGAGCCGAACACCTTGATGATTTAAAAAAAGCTAAGGGTGACGTCGTGAAACAGGCGATTGACGCGCTGGGTGATAATCCGCTTGGCGCGGGGTTAGTCATTAATGCTAAGACGCTTGATGGATATGGCGCAATCGCTCAAGCCCTCAAAGCCAATCAATATACAACCATCATTGAAAACACCGGCAATGATTTCGCCACCAACCAAACGGTCATTAGTAAATTATCTTTGATCGTCAGTCGCCTCCAAGTCGCCACCTACTGGCTGACTGGCTTGTTCGCCTTGATCGCGGTCTTGATGGTCTTCAATACCATTCGCGTGGCGATTTATTCCCAGCGCGAAGAAATCGGGATTATGAAACTGGTTGGGGCGTCCGATGCCTTTGTCCGCGGACCGTTCGTGGTCACCAGTATTCTCTATGGTCTCATCGCTGGCGCCCTAGTGACGGCGATTTTAGTGCCGCTCCTCGGCATGATCAATCCAAAACTTGATATTTTCTTCGCTGGATATGACATTAACGTCCTCGGTTACGTCCGAGCACACGTATGGACAATTCTTGGGCTTGAGGTGGCGGCTGGGTGTGGGTTGTCGGCGCTGTCATCACTCTTTGCCATTGGCCGATACTTACGCGTCTAACTGCATCGCCATGAATACCCTCATCGCCACCAGCAAAATTATCATCAACGTTCCGGCCACCAAAGTTTGGGAAGCGCTAACCACGCCGGCACTAATTAAAGAATATTTGTTTGGCACCGAAGCGAAGTCAGACTGGAAAGTTGGGAGCCCGATTACCTATTCTGGTGTTTGGGAGGGAAATCAGTACGAGGATAAAGGCGTTATTCTCAAGATTGAACCACCAAAGCTCTTAGAAACAAGTTATTGGAGCGTAGCTTCGGGATTAGCGGATAGTCCGGAAAACTACAAAAAAGTGTCTTATGCATTATCTGAACAAGACGGAAATACAGAAGTGACCATTACTCAAGATAATAATGCTACCGAGGAGGAGCGAGACCATTCTCAGAAAAATTGGGAGACGGTGTTGCAGGGGTTGAAAAAGTTGTTGGAGAAGTAAGTAGGCCGTCAAACTTGAAGTTTTTTTGATAATCTGGTATTCTCGTTGCGGTTTTCAGTTGTCTAAAAATCTTGTACCCCCTGTTCGGGGATCGTTTCCCCGCACCAGTCGCTGTTGCTCCGGTACGGGGCATGAATGGTAGGACATCGCCCTTTTCCGCCATAGGCGGACTCGCTCCGGGCGAGGAAGGCTAGAACCTATGTACTACGTCTACGTGTTACGAGGTGAGAAAGATAACCTGCGCTATACTGGAAGTGGAGCTGATGCACAGGAAAGATTGCGCCGCCATAATAATGGTGATTATCAATTCACCAAAGGTCATCGACTTTGGAAAATAGTCTATACTGAAGAGTATTCTGAAAAATCAGAAGCGATCCGTCGAGAGAGGTTTCTCAAAAGTGGTCAAGGTAGAAAGTTTCTTGATTCTATAGGTATCTAATAAAAGTTTCTCAGCACTGCTCGGGGATCGTCTAATGGTAGGACAGTGGCCTTTGAAGCCATTAATTGGGGTTCGAATCCCTGTCCCCGAGCAGTGCTGAGAAAATATAGCCCTTTTCCGCCATAGGCGGACTTGCCCCGGGCGAGGAAGGCGAGTATCTTGGTTCTCCGCCACCGCATACTGCGGCATACTAGGGCGGATCCGCCGCAGCTCTTCCCAAAAGAGCGGAGGCGGAGAATCCAGGTCCCCGAGCTGTGGTAACTAGAAAAACAATCACATCTGATGCTGGGTGAAAAAGCGAATGCTTTGGATCGAGTCTACCGAATTGAAAAAGCAAGTTTTTGCTAAGTGGGAGTCACTCCCATTTAGCGTCGCAGTGCTTGTTTGTGCTACACTCTCTCCTATGAGTCGCGTCGCCCTGATCATCATCTTCACCGCCATGGTCATTACGGCCGTCTACTTGATAACAAATCCGCGGTAAGGTGTGTGGTACACTAGAGCCGAAATCAACACCCATGCATACGATCACAGGTGAACCAACACTCTTACTCTCGGTAGCTGCTACTCTATGCGATTGACATTTTACGGTGCGGCCGGCGAAGTGACCGGCTCGAAGCACTTGATCGACACCGGTGCACGCAAACTGCTACTAGACTGTGGTTTAGAGCAGGGGAAGGATGCATCAAAACATCAAGACCTCTTGCCGTTTGACGCACGGTCAATTGACGCCGTTTGTATTTCCCATGCCCACCTTGATCACATTGGTTTGTTACCGGTCTTAGTCAAGCAAGGTTATCGCGGTAAAATATATTCAACCAGCGCGACTCGCGATTTGAGTGAGTTAATTTTGCTCGACTCGGCGCACTTGCAAGAACAGGATCTTTATTACGCTCAAAAGAAAAAATGGCCCGGCTATGAGTTAGTTCGGCCGCTCTACACCACTGAAGATATTCCGCCGGTCATGAATCAATGGGCCACCATTCCTTACCAGTTTCTTCAGGCCGGATGGACTGACGTGGTGCCGGGTATCAAAGTTAAGCTCTACGATGCCGGCCACATCTTAGGGTCAGCTGTCACGGTGGTTGATGTTGGCGATCAGCGTGTTGCCTACACCGGTGATTTAGGTCGTCAGGACGCACCGCTGCTTCGTGATCCTGATGTCATTACCGATGAGGTCAAATCGCTCATTCTCGAATCAACCTACGGCACGCGATTACACCACCCGGTCGCTTCGGTCACCGATCTATTGATTGAGACGATCATGGCCACCATTAATCGCAGCGGCAAAATAATCGTCCCGGCTTTTTCGCTTGGTCGAACGCAGGAACTTGTGTACTTACTCCACCAACTCACTGACGAAGGTCGCTTACCGCGCTTCCCAATCTACGTCGACAGTCCGTTAGCCAGTAAAATTACGGCCGTCTTTGAAAAACATCAACGTGATTACGACGCATCAGTCAACGAAGATTTTACCCGCAAAAACGAAGATCCGTTGGTGTTTAGTAATTTGCGATACACTAGCTCGGTGGAAGAATCGAAAGCGCTCAATAGCACAGCCGGTCCAATGATGATCATCAGCGCCTCCGGCATGGCCAGCGGCGGTCGTGTTATGCATCACCTAGCCAACAACTTAGCTAACGAAAAAAACACTACTTTGTTCACCGGCTACCAAGCCAACGGTACTCTCGGCCGGGCGATTGTCAGCGGTGCGAAACAGGTCCACATGTTTGGTCAAACTATTCCGGTTCGGGCTCAGGTTGTGATTCTTAACGATTTATCCGCTCATGCTGACGCGGCTGAATTAGAACGATATGCTGCCTCCGTTCCAGGACTACAAAATATTTTTCTGGTTCACGGTGAACCTGATCGAGCCGCCGGATTACAAGCTAGCCTTAAACAAACTCACCCGACCTGGAACGTCCAAGTCCCGAGCGGGGGACAGGGGTTTGAAATTGGTCCATGAATGCAAACTGCCGTATACAATAAATTACTCACTATTAATAACACGACATATGAAAACTCTCAAATGCGATAAGTGCGAAGTTACTGCGGAGGGTGAAACATTTGAGGCCTGGATGGAAGCATTAAAGGATCATTACAAAGTCGCTCATCCTGAGGTGATGTCTGATACGAGTAAAACCATGGACGATATGCAAAAGTGGATGGTCGATAACAAGGCCAGATTTGAAGCTGCCTAAAAGCAAGACCGACGCCTCGCGTCTCTGAGTTTTAATCTCATCTCAGATCAGTTAAAAACAAGGCTATAACAAACCACCCCCGAATCAACGGAGGTGGTTGTATTTTTTACTTACTACTGATTACTGAAATCTACTTCAGGATCGAGTCCTTGGCCGCTTTGGCAACTCGGAATTTGACGACCGTCTTGGCCGGGATCTGAATGGTGGCACCCGTGGCTGGGTTGCGGCCCTGGCGGGCGGCGCGGTTCTTCTTCATCAACTTGCCGAGACCCGGCAGGGTGATTTCACCGGCGCTCTTGGCCTGCTTGTAGGCCGTATCGACGACGAGTTCCCAGAAGGTCACGATGTCCTTCTTGCTCATGCCTGACTTTTCGGCCAGGAAGGCGATGAACCCTGACTTCGTCATTGGTTTGTCTGCCATATGCGTAGACGTTAGTTTACTTAATAAATCCTAATAAAGCTCAGGGAGTATAGCAGATATATTAAGGAAAACGAAGCATTTTCTATGAAAACGTGGATAACTCAAGGAAAGGTGGCAAAAATGTTATCCACACTTGACATAATGTAAGGTGTAGTATACATTTTTGATATCCATGGAAATCCATAATCGACTCAAAGAGCTCCGAGCTCGAGATAATTTGACTCAGGAGGATCTGGCTAAGAAAGTTGGCGTGACCCGGCAGACGATCATCGCCATCGAAAAAGGGGAATACTTGCCGTCGCTACAATTGGCAATAAATATATCACAAGTCTTTCATCAAGCAATAGAAAATATTTTTATCACTCAGTAAAACTAGCAATATGATCACAACCTCCTACCTTTTTCAGAACTTCATCTTACCCATCGGCATTCTTGTACTTATCATCATTGGTTACATTTTTCTTCTTCGGTTCATGTTTAAGAAAGAAAACTGGAAAAAACAGTTCAGTCCGCGTTTTCAATGGATAACGAACGCCGTTCTAGGCTTGATTAGCTTATTTATCTCTGTCACATTCTGGCATAATTCGAAATTTTTATCATTGCCGATGAGTTTCTCTGAAAATCCTGGTGTCATCATTGGGATTCTAGCAGGTCTGGCGGTCACACTTTGGCAACAAAAAAATCGCGGCGGTCGATGGTCTGAATTGTACTTAAATTTTGGGTTACATCCACGCGATGAACGCGAGACGATGATGTTACTTAAATCTACTCGGTTAGCCTACGGCGCTACGATAGGTATGCTGATCCTGCTGTACTTCGTAGCTCTCTATACAAGTATGCCGTCTCAATCCAGTTTTATTTTCTTGATCTTGGCGATCAGCATGTTATCTCGGGCGGCTTTCTACTACTCTCTTGATCGACAGGGGTTTACGGCTGAATAAAAGCTACAGATTTGGTTAGTCTGCTGGTCATGTGGTAAACTGCTGATCTATGGCAGATACCAAAGTATTAATTTTAGGCTCAGGCCCGGCGGCTCTGACGGCGGCAATTTATGCCGCTCGCGCTGACCTCAAGCCAGCACTGTTAGCCGGTCCGGAGCCGGGTGGTCAGCTGATGTGGACGACCGACGTCGAAAATTTCCCCGGCTTTGCCAAAGGAATTCAAGGTCCGGAGTTAATCGAGGCCATGAAACAACAGGCTATTCGTTTTGGTACTTCGTATCTCGATGAAACAGTAATGGCCGTTGATCTAGCCAAGCAACCGTACACTGTTACTTCGAATGTTGGGACGCACACCGCTACAACCATTATCATCGCCACCGGTGCATCAGCCAAGTGGTTAGGTTTACCGAACGAACAGCGACTGCGCGGTAAAGGTGTTTCAGCATGCGCCACCTGTGATGGGTTCTTTTTTAAGGGCAAAGAGGTGGCAGTCATTGGTGGCGGGGATTCCGCCATGGAAGAAGCGACATTTTTGACGAAATTTGCCACCAAAGTTACCGTGCTCGTTCGAACCGACAAACTTCGAGCCAGCAAGGCTATGATTCATCGCGCCGAGAATGATCCGAAAATTGTTTTTAAATACAACACCAGTGTCCTTGATGTTCTGGGTGAAAAAACTGTTGAAGGATTAACGCTCTCAGACACGGTCAAGAACACCCAAGAAAGGTTTTCAGTTCAAGGATTATTTTTAGCTATTGGCCATAAACCAAACACCGAAATTTTCTCCGGTCAACTCGAAACCGTTGGCCCAAGATATTTGAAGGTTGAGAATCAGGTGATGTCGTCGAAGCCAGGCGTGTTCATTGCGGGTGATGTTTCGGATTGGCGCTATCGGCAAGCCGTGACGGCGGCGGGGTGGGGATGCATGGCTGCGCTCGAAGCCGAAAAATATTTAGCTGAACTTGGCTCATAGATAAAGCACCTTAATCTTACAACTTTAATCTTCAACCGCGTTCAATGGCCATCAACCTAAAACCTACGAAACAATTAGTTGAAGTTGGCCTCTCAAAATGTATTGATCCAGAATTAGGGATTGACATTGTCAGTTTGGGATTGATCTATGACATTGCCCTGGCCGATAAGAAAGCGACGATCACGATGACGCTAACAACTCCCGGTTGCCCGCTGGTACCCTACTTTCGTCAGCAAATTGTTGACCAAGTCAAAAAAGCCTCGGGTGTTGAAGAGGTCGAAATCGTTATTACCTTTGATCCACCTTGGACAACGGACAAGATTTCGACCGCCGCTAAGGCCCAGTTGACGATGCTTCGGAGCTGAGGTAAACTTTCTACTACAGTGTGTAGTATTAACTAAACATCGACATCTATGAGAAAACAATTTTTGACTCTGACTGCCCTGGGAGCGGCTTTGACCGTTCTTGGCGCGGGTTGCTATGTGAAGACAACAGTGACTTCCGGGAATACTAGTGTCACGGTCAATGTTCCGGTCAACGCTGTCGTCAATGCGGTCAGTCACACCACCGGAGATTTTTCAACCGGTGCGAACGTTAATGTTTCAACCAACACTTCAGTCACACTGACACCAAAATCAGTGTCGATTAAGAACATGGCCTACAACCCCTCGTCGTTGACGGTCAAGAAGGGGACGAAGGTGACGTGGACGAATGATGATGTTATTCCCCACACTGTAACCGGTTCAACCGGTGGGCCATCAAATTCTGACCTTGAGCCGGGAAAGTCCTACAGTTTCACCTTTGACACTGTCGGTACGTTCAACTACCACTGCGTCTTTCATGGGTTCACCGGTGTCGTAACGGTCACGAGCTAACTAGCTATAAACTTTCCACGGCGCTGATCAGGCGTCGTGGTTTTGTGATATACTAGGCTCATGAATTTTGAAGAAGAAATTAGGTCTATTCAAGATCGAAATAGCCGCGTGGAGAAGGACAAGGCTTGGGAAACTAGCCCAACCAGGATTGGCCTGATTATGGGTATTACGTATTTGGTAGCTGGCATAACGCTAGTATCAGTCCATGCCAATACTCCTTGGTTAACAGCTCTTGTTCCAACTTTGGGATTTGTTCTGTCGACACTGACTGTTTCGCCGGTCAAGAATTGGTGGATGAAACGAGATAAAAAATAAATGAAACTCATTTTTCTCTACGGGCCACCAGGAGTTGGTAAGTTAACGGTAGCCCAAGCATTAGCCAAAAAAACTGGCTATAAAGTTTTGCATAATCACTTAACAATTGAACTCCTTTGCTCCTTATTTGAGTGGGGGAGTAAACCATACGATGCTCTTATCCAAAAGTATCGTTTTGATCTTCTAGAAATGGCAGCAAAGTACAAGGTCAGGGGTGTGATTACAACCTATGTTTATGCAGCTGAAGCAGACGAAAAAGAAATGAAAGAGTTAGTACGTCGGATGAAACGAAAAAAAGTAAAAGTATGTTTTGTCCAATTACTTTGTACACAAGGGGAGTTAGAAAAACGGATTCAGCATGAATCACGAAAGAAATTTACCAAAATTAGACACATCAAAAGCCTTCGGAAAATGATGAAAAAGTATGACACATTGGCGAAAATTCCAATTGGTAATAATTTAACAATCGAGACTACAAATCTTTCGCCAATGAAAACGACAAACCTCATCATCGCTCACTACAAGTTGTGATATACTACCCCTATGGTCTACCTCGTCTCTGATCACGGTGGGTTCGACGCTAAAGGACATTTAGTGCGCTGGTTACAGTCGCATAAAGTGCCGGTGGTTGATTTAGGCCCGGCCAAAGCGGTGGCGGATGATGATTATCCGGTCTGGGCGGCCAAACTGGCTAAACAATTGCAAAAATCGAAAAAATCAGTGGGCATAGCGCTGTGTCGCTCTGGTGTCGGCATGGCCATGGTAGCCAATAAATTTCCCGGTATTCGAGCGGCGCAGGCTTTCACCCCGAGCATGGCCGCCCAGGCGCGGAAAGATGAGGATAGTAATGTGTTATCTCTGGCGGCGGATTACCATTCCCAGCGCGAGTTACGAGCAATTGTCCGTGCCTGGTTAACGACCAAGTATAAACCGAACGCTCGCTACCAACGCCGCCTGAAAGAAATTCGCGCCGTCGAACATGGCCGTTGAGCTGATTCCTTCGGTTTTAGCCACGACAAAAACACAGTTACACCGACGCGCTGATTTGGCGCAACGTTTGGCTCCAATTATTCACCTTGATGTGATGGACGGGAGGTTTGTGAAAACAAAGTCCGTTGGTGCTTCGTTGTTAGCAAAAAATCCTTGGAAAAGAAAAGTAGAAATTCACGCGATGGTCAAGAATCCGGCCATGCTCTTGCCAGTTCTCAACACCATCAAGCCACGGCGCGTCTATCTCCATATTGAACTTGGCAGATCACTGCTTCCCATGATTGCGTTGTTACGATCGCGAAACATTGAACTCGGCCTGGCCTTAAATCCTTCAAGCTTAATCACGTCATTACAACCATACATTCGCTACGCAAAATCTGTATTGGTACTGTCCGTTCACCCCGGACGGTATCAAGCGCCGATCTGGCACGGAGCGTTCAACCGTATTCGAAATCTTCATCGACGGTGGCCGCGCTTGGTCATCGCTTGTGATGGGAGCATGAATCAGACAACACTTCCGCGAGCCATCAAAGCAGGGGCGCGGCGAATTATTGTCGGGTCGGATGTGATGCTGAGTGTCGATCCACAAGCAGAGTGGAAAAAGTTACAAGCGCTGACGAAATAGCCGGAATTATGCTATACTAGAGCGCATGTTGGCTACCCTTCAGTCGGTGCTCCTGAAAGCCCAGCGCGGGAAATATGCGGTCGGCGCTTTTAATATTTCTAACCTGGAGCAGTTGCAAGCGGTGATGATGGCCGCTGAGCAATTGCGCTCACCTGTAATTATCAACACATCAGACAAAGCTATTGAGTATGCCGGTCGTGACATGCTTGCGGCCATGGTTCAGGCGGCGGCAAAACACAGTAAAATTCCGGTCGTTTTGAATCTTGATCATGGGCATGATGTCGAGCAGGCCAAAAAATGCTTGGATGACGGCTGGACGGGGATCATGTTTGACGGTTCAAAGCTTCCCGACGAGCAAAATATAAAAAAAACGACGGCCGTAAAAAAACTTGCTCGACCATTTGGCATTGGCGTGGAA
>OBEQ010156995.1_pt1 | contig 12771 bp, 10 predicted proteins | sample 1670901 | NCBI WGS metagenome assembly OBEQ01 (sample SAMEA104232315, study PRJEB22302) | groundwater metagenome | biome: forest; feature: aquifer; material: groundwater | place: USA | collected 2011-08-07 | depth 5.4 m
AATAAAAAGTTTAGTCGAAAAGATTATATTGATTTATTTAAAAATATCTCAACTGCTACAGCCAGTAGAGATTTAAAATATTGCGTAGATAACAAATTAGCAGGGAAATTTGGAGATAAAAGATTAACCTCCTATAAATTTAAATAGTATTTAAGCTGCTTTTAAAAGTGTAATAGCGTGGGAAACATCGTTCTCGTCTCGCCCACGCAGTGAGCGGAAACTAGACCCTCCACCAGAACTCTTTCAAAAAAATTTATAAAGAAATTAATTAAGGTACACATGAAATCTGGAAAAGCAGAACAATCTTCTTTAATGTTTAGACTTGGTATGAATAATAATGGTGGTACACTAATACTAGCTTCTATGGCTTTAAAGGACCATCCCATAATTCTAATACCAATAATTTTTTATAATCTTGCTCAGCAAACCATTGCTAGTACTATATAGTAAATATGACAATGTTTAAATAAGTGAGCCGTGATAAAGCAAATCTGACATTGTAAACTCTAAGCCTTCAAATACAGAACTTAAATCACCATTAGATTCTAATATCTCTATTTGCTTTTTTAAAACCACTTGAGCAGTTGCCCACACATTTATAATAGTTTTTGTATGTCTTTTGAATTCCATATAATTTAATTACCTACTTTATCTATATTGAGTGTACCCTGTTACTAATAAGCTTCTATTAATGGGATACTCTTTCATTCTGTTGACACAACAAAAAACTCATATTCATTGGTTCTTGCACAATAAGTTTTGTAATTAGATGAAAAGTTTAAAAAGCTCATCAATACTAGTATTTCTAAAAGGCTGTATACAACCTATGCTAAAACCCTAAGCAATATATGTTCTTTGAACATGTGGCTTGCTCTCATAATCCCAGCAAACTAGTGTCTCATCAAGACTTGTTAGCATTCTTATAGATTTTGCAAGGTTAAATACTTTATCGAATTTATTTCCACTCATCATTAAATCAATTCTGCCTTTAAGTCCTTGAAGAGTATTATTAGGTTTTAGAGAAACTTCCAGCTCAGATCCTAGTTTTTCCTGAATCTTTCTTGCTGCATATTCAAGAATATCTATCTTAGTACTATCATTTTTTAATACATTTACTGGTGGTTTCTTTGCTTGTGCTATTGCAAAATCTAATATCTTTCTTGCAGAAGCATAATTATCGTTTTTTTCATCGCTTAGTGCTGCTACCACTGTTTCATTTAGTCTGATACTTCTTGTGACATTGCCACCATCATCAGATGTAGAAAGGGTTACAATGGCATTACTTACTAAAAATCCATCACTTACAACTTCAATGGTTCCATTTTCATAAGGGATACTCTCAATGGTTTTTACTTCAGGATCGGGTATTTTAGCTGTAATCTCAAGCAGATCATTTGGCAAAGGTGCAAGCATTTTTTGAACAAGAGCTTCCATAATCTCAATTCCTTCATCTGAAGATTTTAATTTCTTTATTGTGTCTGCTAAAGTTGCAGGATTGAAATTTTGTGGTTTACCACATAAAGCTTGTACTTGTTCATTTTTACAAAGTTCATTGTATAAAGACTTCATTGCAAGTATAGTTTCTTTAATTCCTTTGCTTTGTGCAAAATCAAATGAAAGTACAAACGATGGATCAATATCATAATCATTAATTGCATCATATAAAAATTTCACCGCATACGGAGCAATTTTATTTCCATTAACACCACTACTTGAATCACGGTCTTTATCAGGAGTATTTTGCAGCGAATGTGTTAGTGTGTGTACAAATGCAGATTCTAAAGCCTTAGTATGGCTAGCTATCTTTTCATCAGAACCTTCTTTTATTGCAGATATTAAATCTTCAACTGCTTTATAATCTATTTCAATGCCTAAATAACCACCTGTACTCATACTGCTGCCTTCAGTATCTGCTACAACAAACCCAGGCATTACAACTCCTGAATAGCATAATGGTGCAATAGATTTAACCTGAAGAAAATCCAGAGCTTTTAAAAATGCACTATGTAGCTCATGATTGCAACGTTCAATAGCTCCTTCAGACCAATTATTTAAATATTCATTGATTGGTGATTCTTTAGGAATTGGCTTTCTTTTAGCTATTTCATCAAGTAAATAAACAATATGAATATCAGGGTATTTAGGCTCAAACATGTCATGAAAAATAGACTCCGGTTCATTTAAGATAAATAGTTTTGAACTTGAATTCTTTAAATCTTCCCAAGCTTTAATGCCTGCATAGGCTCTAAAATCAATTAATCTTCTACACAAAATTCCTATATCATCCCAGAATGTTAATTTTCTGATTTCTGCTAATTCATTTTGAACTTTACTGGCATAGGTTTCTTTAGTCCATGCTTCAGTGGCGACTTGCTTAGTAAAGTTACCTATAAAAGTACTAAGCTGTCTGATTCCATCTCTGGTATTTGGTACAACATCTAATGGTGTTCCCGGCGGCGGCATTCTATATAATCTTTCATTCACTACGCTTGGAGGATCTTGCCTTCTGGTTGTTTCAACAACCGGATGCTTATTGCGTAGTGTAGAAAATGCACTTCTTATTAAAGCTTGAATAACCATAATTACTAAGTTGTTATTTTACACCCATTTTATTTAAATGCAATCTATAAAGTAATTCTTAACTGTGTATTAGCACTTGCAAAACAACAAATAACATTAATTAGAGAGATTTTTAAAACCTTTGTAATACCAAGATTTACCTCTAATTTAGGTTTTCTAGTCTTTAACAATTGCACAAAATCAAAATGCTACCATAGCCACATTATGTCAGTTGGTGTTGATGCTGTACAACGAATACAAGTTGGTCTTGCTAGAGTAAGAGGCAATTCTGATATAAAAGCCAATCGAACAAAGGCTGATATAAGCCTTGCTTCAGATGAAGTATATTTCACTCCCTATTCCATGAATAGAGCATACCAAAGCAAAAACTTTGGTAACACTGCATATTTAGAAGTTCCAAACTGTATGCATAGGTGTGTTTGGTGCTATGTAGCACCTGGTAATTTAGGCGGGCATGTTTATACAAACTGGGCACAGGAATATCGTAGAAAAAAAGCAGAAAGCAGAGATCTTCCAAAAGAATTAGTTGATGATCCAAAAATAAGTGCTGATGATACTTTTAAGCATTATTTGCAAATGCATGCTAAGAAATCTTTAGATGCAGTTTGTATAGGCAGTAGTGAGCCACTAACATTTTTACCTGCAATTAAAAGATTCTCTGAATTAGTAAAAGAAAATGGTATTCCTTTTATAGTTGGAATAGATTCAACGGGATTTCAGTTTAATCAAAATCCTGAATTAGTAGATGAGCTTAATGGTTTGGAAGAAGTAATTCACTTTGTAATAGCTACATTTAAAGGAAGAAATCCAACTGAACATATTAGAGCAACTACTTCAAGTGCTGATTCTTGGCGTGCAGGAATTAATTCTCAAGATTTGCTTTTGCGTAAAGGGTTTTGGACTATACCTGCCGGAATAACATTAAATACTTTTGCACATCCAAATCTTAAAACTTTAGAAACAGTAGCAAAAATTGATACTAAGTTTGTGAAAGCTGGCAAATTTACTCTACAATACAGAGAATATCTTGCTGAGAAAACTGCTGAATGGTTACATGATGAGCTTTCAGCTATCCACCCTGATTACCCACGACTATTGCATTACAATAAACTAACTTATGGCAGAGTCAGTGCTCCAGAGCACCAACTTAAACAAATGAGAAAAGTTGGTTTTGTAGATTGCAAGCCATTAATATTTGAAAAAGCACTAAAAAGAGTTTTTAAGAAAAGAGGTACACCTATTATTCAATATGATAGAAGACAATATAGTACAATTCATCCTCGCTATGGAGAGGTTATGCGTCAAATTATTGCTGACAAAAAGGATGCATCAGTAAACCCATCTTTAAGTTCTAGCAGCGGAGTTGAGATATAAATTTAAGTACTTCTAATCCCACTTAATATCACTGTATTGCTTCCAATCAAATGTACTTCCTAGATTTAAAAAGTCTTCAGTAAACTCCCCATCTCTTCGAATTACTACAGGATCACTAGAATTATCATGTAAACCAGAAATTGTAAGTCCTGAGTCAGAAGAGGATTTAAGCGATATATCAACATGCAAATCACATTTATTTTTTCCGCCTGTTATTGTATAACCATCTCCAAGAGCAAAGTGCACATCCTGTTTCTCTGCTATTAGAGTATTATGAACAGCTCTTCCATTTAGAAGGTTTGTAATCATCCTATTAAACCCAATTGCAAATTCACCAAGACGATCAAAATTTTCAATTTTTAAATCTGACTTTGGACCTTTTCCTAAGATACGACCTTGAAGATGTTCTTTGTCTCCATGCTCAAGATCTAAATCAACTACTTGTCCACCTTTAAAAGCTAAAGTTAGTCCATTAAATTCTTTATTATCAAGAACAAATGGCAAATCAAAATAAATTTTACCTTCAACACTATCTTCTACCGGTGATGTAAATATTTCAGCAGGAAGTGCATTTCCTGTGATTGTGGAAGGACATACATAGCGACTTTCTTTAGCTCCGCTCTCTCTTATTGAAAGAGTTACATTAGTTTTTTTATCTTCTCTTTCTAATTTTATTGTATGAAACTTACGTAGTTGCTGAGTATAGTGATCTACAAGCAACATCATTCTCTTATAAAAATCAACTGGATCTGCTTTATCCAGATGTGTAATTTTTTTATAAAACTCACCAAAATCATCCAGCCCTGTTTCATCAGCAGTAAATCCCATTTCAGAAGCAAGATCAACAGAAGGGGAAAGTGCAAGTGTTCTAAAAAACTTTCCAGGTGGCAATGCACCCCATTCAACACGTGACATTCTTTCCATAAAAGGACTGTTTGCTTTTGAAGCAGCTTTTATAAAAAGTGTTTTTCTTCTCTCATACTCAGCATCACCAACACTGACAGGTGGTATTTCAATTCTTGCAAAAGTTTCATCTGAGTCATTATGAATAGAAAAAAATTTTTGCATTGTTTGAAATAACATCAAGGTATCTGGATTTACAAAACTTAGTTGTTCATCATTAACTGCATTAATACAAGCATGATGTCTTAACTGAGCATTAGAACCCATTATGTATGGAATGCCTTGATTTTTAACTATTCGTTTTACTATTTCTTCTACAAGCCTATCTGAATCAGAAGTAACAACATGAAGCTGAATACTTTCACCAGCTTTTGCATTTCGTCTAAGCAAACTTTCTAGTTTCTTACTATTTCCCGCAAAATCAAACCATTTATTTAGGCTTGGTGATTTTGAAACCCCAATATCACGCATCCAAACTACATGACTATATTCTTTTCCCAGCAAACCATTTAGCGACTTATAGTTATTTTTATATTTTCTTGTTCTATTTGTTTGAACGATCTTTTCTACTTCTTCTGGTTTTACAATAAGATTTACCTTATAACCCTTTTTTAATAAGGTATCAAAAATATCAAGTATATTTTGAGAAATACCAAAGTTATAAAACTTGACAGGGCATAACTCTCCAGGATTAATTCCACCAACTGAAACTTGAGTCATGAGTTCAGCATAAGACTCATAAGGAAAAGTTTTCGCTACTTGTTTAACTGGAGGTAAACTGATTTTCATTTTTACTGTGTTTCATTATATAAGTAAGCTGTGTCGTTAACAACACTTAGCTCCTATAAATCTTTCTTAATTAAACTCACTGGTAAGTATAAATACAGACATCATTAACTTACTTGAAACCCAATTCTTTTTGTAGATTTGTCGACCTTAGGTTCAATAAGCTTATGAATAGCATCAAAAATTGATTGAATTTCTTTATCATGTTTTGTAACTTTAGTTTCCAGTTCATTTAATTTATCCTTAAGTTCTTTATTTGTTGCAATTATTTCTCTAAGTTTGGTAAATGTTCGCATAATTTGGATATTTACTCTAATGGCTCTTTTACTATTTAAAACGCTTGAGAGCATAGCTACTCCTTGTTCTGTAAAAGCATATGGAAGGTATTTTCTGTGCTGCCCACGCTTTAAGGTCACAAATTGTGACCTTAAAGCATCAGCCTAATAGTCAATTGAAACATAAAATCTTCCGGGAAACGCTCTAGATCCCTTTTCACAGATTGATTTAATACTTTTGTTTCTACTCCATAAAGTTCAGCCAGATCTCTATCTAACATAACTTTCTTACTTCTTATAAGAAAGATTTTCTTTTCTATTTTTTCTTCAAGAATTAAATGCGACATAATACTGAATATCTAATCACAGAGTAAAACGTATTCACGTAACCGTGGGTTACAAGGTTTGATTAATTTTTTTTAATGTTGGTGAAATTATCTATGCTTATGCAGCATCAGGTTTTTTATCCAGCAAAGAGTCTATGTTTGTATTATCCAGCTCACTAACTGAAAAAGAATCATAAATGGCATCTATAAAACCTTTATCCAGGCTCTCTGTAGAATCCATATAGTAATCACGTTCCATAATTGGTTTAAGTTCATCAATAGTCATTTTTGTGGTTCTTGCAAAAAACTCATTTATTTGCTCTTTCATTTTTAATATTCTTTTTGTATGGATTTCAATATCAGTAGCCTGCCCTCCTGTTCCACCAAGTGGCTGGTGAATCATAACTTCAGAGCGTGGGCTTATATATCTGTAACCCTTTGTACCATTGGCTAAAATTACTGAAGCTGCACTTGCTGCCATACCATCACAGTATGTTGCTACTGTAATATTCTGACCATTGATTTTAGTATTTTTTAGTCTATCCATTGAATCCAATATTCCATTCATGGATACAATAGAACCACCAGGGCTATTTATAAGAAAATGTATAGGTTTTACATTTCCTGTTTTTTTCATAGCACTTGCTAAAAGCTGTGTTTTTAACCTGACTTCATTACACATAGCATCAGTAACCACACCATGGATAAAAATAAAATTGTTTTTTAAAATAATGAGATCAATTCCATCACGTATGCCTTTTGGTGACTCATTTTCATCACCAGCACCTAGTTTTGAAAACTCAGTCATCATAATCTTGTCAAGAATATTAGCTGGTTTATATTCTTCTCTTGAAATCTCATCCACAAACTCATCCAAATACCCAGGATCAATAAAAACATCTGGACCCCGGTAATTGTCCCTTGTAATTTGAAGACGTGCCTGATTAGCAAGACTTAATGCCATCTGTGGAACATTTGAATAGCCTCTGCTGTTTATACTGACAACATTTGAAACACTGCTGTTTTCGTCTGCTTTTTTTATTTGCAGATTTTGCTGTATAGGCTCTATTTTATTTACCTTCATTTTGTTTTTCCTTTCATAACTTATGAATTATTAATTGGTGCAATTTCAGTTCTGTACTCTGGTGTATTGAATGCAAAGTCAATTAATTTTGGTATACATTTATTGCAATAGCCCATTTTGTGCAGATTCTCAAGTCCTGTTTTTAAAAGCTCCATTCTCTCAGCTCTCAAGCTTTGAGCTTGGGAGGTAGACTCAGAATCTTTTTTCTTATAGTGTTCTTTCAGGTCATATAAAAAATCAACAAGCTTTTTATTATTGTCTGTAATATCTTTTGCTTTCATTGTCTTAAGCAAATCTGGAAATATCTCAGGGAGCTTTTCCATTGGATTTTCACCTGAGTGACTGGCTTTCCATTCTCCGTATACTTCTGCTATTTTCTGTCTGAATTTTTCTCTCTCCGACTCATTTACTACACCAGAAAACTCAATATAGTTAAATATTTTCTCCATACTCTGCATAAAACCTTCATCGGGTTTATTTAGGTTTGATTTATCACGCCATCTAGGTTCTACATCTCGTTTTGCTCTGCTTGCACGCACATGTTCTACATATTTACCAAGATTATGCAAGTGTTCTTCTTCAGGCTTAATTAAACCTGCAGCATTTTGTACTTCATATCTAACTATTCTTCTTGTATGTTCCTGAGCAAGTCTGAATATTTCAAGGGCATTCGGAAAGTCAGGTACATTTGGAAGACTTAGATTTTTATTTGCTTGCCTTGCTGTATCAATTGCTTTTCTTATGCCTGATACATAGGCTTTTCTTTCAGTTTCAAAATCAAGTCCATGTTTAATTCTTTCTTCAAGCGTGTCAAAAACCTCAAGCGCTGAGAAACATTCACCTGGTCTTGCTTTAATGGCTTCCTCAAGAATTTTCCTAGCATCACGTGGATCAAGTCCTGTACCACCTTCATAAAATAAAAACTTATGTTTTCCTACACCAAAATTATATTCATTTGCTATTTCTTTTAAATAACGTTTTAGTGTTTGCTTTTCTTCATTAGTAAAAGTGTTCTCGCCATAACCCTGGTTCATAACATAGGAGCCAGGGTCTTCACCTTGATATAAAAGAGCTTTTTGAAGAACATTAAGCCTGGTAACTATATTTCTCAACGATTTAGATTTATCCTGATCAATAGCTTCATAATAATCACGGTTTGAAGGTGGAAACAAATATGTCATTGTTGTCCATAAACCAAATATTTCAAGCGCATGTGGTGATATATGTCGTCCATTGTCAGGAGGAATCATCTGGCTTAACTGATTTGAATAAATATCTGTTACTGATTTATATCTGCGTTCATATCCTACAGGGATAAACATAAAACGCCCTTTTAATGAATCCCAGTCACCATACTCTTTTTGAAGAGCGTGTAAAGTATTGTCATTTGTGGTTCCCCAGATAACTAAATCCAGTTTTTCATCTGCTGCTTTTGTTCTATGCGGGGTTGAAATTGTAATTTTCCCTTTTTCTGCCGTCCTGAGTAAAAATAAATACCTTCCTATATTTCCAGTCTTCAGCATGTCATCAAAAAATATGTGCCCACGGTTTGCTTGAGGAAAAGGGCCTTCAAGTTCATGTATGCCTGCTGATCTAAATGCTTCTTTTATTCTCAGGGGCAAACTGTCCCAGTCAATTTCAGGTGTTATGGGTATGAGCTGTGCTTCAGGAGTTTCTTCGGGTGGAATAACTACAAGCCCTTTTCTATTTTGCTCAGAAAGTGCCCAGCGTGTAACATGAACATGACTTAAGATTTTATTTAAATTGCCATCGTAATGTTTCCAGAGAGCATCAAATATTTTTTGCGAGGAGCTATCTAAACTACCTGCAATAATATGATCTTTATTAAAGCCTGGTTGTAATTTCCCCTGGGATTCTAGAGCATTAACTAGTTTCAATCTTGTTTCTTTATTTAAAAGAAAAATAGGATTTGTATTTAGGTTTGCTGGGATTGTTACACCAACTTCATTTGGTTTTATCCCCGGATTGTCAGACGGTGCAAGTGCATTTGGTCCTGAATAAACAGGAAACATTGAATCAAAAGCAAAATCACTTCCATCATTATTTGCATCTTTAAACACCCAGTTAAATGTATAAAGAGCTCCTTCATCATTCTTTGAATAGTTTTCAAGTGCATTAAAAAGTGTTTCAAGAATTAAGGTTTTGCCAGTTGCATTTGGACCATGTAAAACTATCATGTAATCAGGATGCTCTTTTTGTGCATTGGTAAGAAGTGCATTATAGATTTCATCTAAAACAATTTCCTGACCACAAACCCCGGTTTTATCCACAAGTTCATTAGGCTCCCACGGCCTTTTTGCATATACAAGAGGGCTTACTTTACTGCCAAGTACATCTGTCTTTGCACCAGGCAAAATACCTGCTTTTTTATTCCAGAAATCCAATGCATCCACTGCATACTGACTGGTTGAGCGTAAATATTTTCTTGGATTATTAATTGCTTCCTGTAAAAACTCATGGAAGGTTAAAACCTGTTTTGATAATGAAAAACGATTTTTCTCAACTTCTGAAAGTTGGTTTAACAGTGCTCTTGCATCATATGTGGAAGAACTATTACAGTTAATTTGTGGGTTTGAATGTGTGTAGCTTGGTGTATTATGATCAGATTTTTCCAGCTCATTAAAAAAATCATTCGTACTGGTAGGTTTTCCCAGAATCAAAGGTGTAGAGATTGGTTTAATTCCATCCATTTTGATTTACTCTTTCTTTTCCCCAAGCATTTTATGTATAACTTTTGCATATTCTTCAGGTGCAAGTCTGTCAATCTCAGTTGTTCTAACAACTTCATGACCATCACCAAAGTGAGAATCCAGTACTTTTTTAAACTTCCCATTTGCCCACATTGTAGAAATAGCTTTTACATTTATGTAGCCAAGTTCATTAATATTTGGTATTAAACGATCAATGGTTTCTAATGCTGTTGAATTGTCAGTGTCAAAATTGTCACCATCACTATAGTGATAGATATAGATATTCCACCTGGATGGATCATATTTTTCTTCTACCAGTTTTTCAATCAATTTATAAGCAGAAGAAATATTTGTACCGCCTGAAGTCGTAGTAGTATAAAATTCTTTTTCACTTACCTGCTTGGCTTCTGAATCATGTATGATGTGAACTTCTTCTACACCATCTCCAAACATTTCATCAGAAAACTCCTCATCCCTGAGTTTTGCATTTAGCTCTCCAAACTGATGTTTAATAATCGTTGAAAGATAAAAATTAGCGGTTCTGGACATCTGCTTTTGTTCTTCACCCATTGAACCTGAAACATCGATTACATAAAAAATAACTGCATTTGCCTGTGGTTTTTTTTCTTCTGTCCACGAACGATATCTTATGTCCTGTGGTTCAACCGTCACTTGCTCAGAAGTAAGTTCCTCACCAAGCTCTCTTGCTGAACGTTTTATAGCATTTCTTATAGTATTTTTTGGAAGCAGCTTTGTACCAGCTCGGCTGACTAAAGTCCATTTATAGCTGTCTTTTTTAATATTTTCATCACCTTTTGGCTTAAGATTTGGAATGGTAAGATCACCCATCATCTGCCTGGCAATTTCACTGCGAGTTATTTCAGGTCCCCAGCTTTCATTTCCATGTTCACCTTCTTCTTCTCCAGGCTGATTTGGATCATTTATATTTCCATTTTCATCTACTTCACCAATCAGGTCTCCCTCTTCTCCTTCTCCGGAGCCTACACCGCCTTCATTTGGTGTACCGCGAGTGAAGTGTGGCATATCAATTCTAGGTTTAGGAAGCTGGACAACTTTTCCGCCCTGCATAATGTTCATTTTGTCAGGGGAAATAAATTTCTTTAATTCTTCTCTGGCTTTTCCTCTTATTATTTTTTCAAAGCGATCAAAATCAGGATCCACCCCAAAACGTGTAAGTGGTGATTGCCACGGCGAATACTTAAATGAAGTAACATTCTGGTGAGCTAAACATTTTGAGGTTATATCATTTATTTTCATAGGTTAATATCCCCAGATATATGGATATCCTCCTGATTTATTTCCACCTAACGGTTTACCATTTGCATCACACTCATAATCAACTTCTTTCTTATCGTTTAAGATATAGCGCTTAACTATGGTTCTCGTATAACCAGATGAGTCGCGTTGATTTAAAGCTGAAATCCGCATTGGCTTTACCTCCCCAGTGCTAAAGGCTTTGCAAGTATCAAGATGAACCGGTCTTCCCCAGAGGGCTTTAATATTTGAAAGTGTAAGTTCTGCATAATCCTGTTTTAGTTCATATGAATAAACATGCTCCAGCCTAAGTTCTCCTTTGTTTTCAAAGTTACCATCAACAACTCGGATTAAAGGCTGCCCACCATTTTCAAGCATTTCAAGTAACCTAGATTTTATTTCATTAAATACTCTGCTTGAAATTACAAGCTCTGGGCTATTTTTATATTCAGGATCCCAGGTGTACATTTTTAATTTTTGTGCAACGTCTTCTGTAAAAAATGTTCTTATAAACTCAGCATCTTTATATGTACGTCTGACATCGAAAATCTTTTCAAGGCCTTTCATGCTTTTATTGTCATAATCCTTTTTCTCTTCCATACCAGCAATGTCATCCCACTCTTGCCCATGCTGTCCTTTATTCCATTTGTCCTCAATATCAAGAAACATCTCAAGACCAAGCGCGTATGGATTTAAGCTATGTGGTGAAAGAGCAGTTACATTGCCAAACATCCGTCCAATATTAGAAGTGTTTTCCTGATCCATAATTTCAGGTTGTTTCATTAGTCTTGTATGCCAGTAGCTTGCCCAACCTTCATTCATAATTTTTGTTTGAAGTTGTGGAGCAAAATAATAACTCTCTTCTCTAAGTAAAGATAAAACATGTCTTTGCCAGGGTTTTAAGTTATGTGAGTTCTCAATAATAAAAGCTATAATGTCTCGATCAGGTTGAGCAGGAATTTTCTTTAGAGCATCTTCTCTTCTCTTTTCTTCCTGCTCTTGTTCATTTGTAACCCTTTCATGATCATTGATTCTTTTTTGCATGTGTGATGGAAATCCTGATGCATCTACCTTCCCCCAATCATCGGGAACCTTATCAATCTCTTTATCTATTATTGCATCAATATTTAATTTTCTTGGTGCATTGTTATCCAGATCAATTAGCCACTGTATTGAGTGAACCCTGTCTATAAATCTTTCCATTTCTTCAAATGAAACTTTTTTTGTATCAAGAATCTTTTGTATAGAACCTGCATGATCTGCCATGCGATTTAACATTTGTTTGTTTGTACCATTGAACAAATAATTATTTTTAAAAAAATCACTGTGACCCATAACATGAGCTATTACTACTTTTTGTGCGTAGAGAGGATTCTCTTCAAGCAAATATCCATAACAGGGATCATTATTTATTACAAGTTCATAGAGATTTGCAAGTCCGTGTTTTTGAGGAAGAA
>OBEQ011670705.1_pt1 | contig 12771 bp, 8 predicted proteins | sample 1670901 | NCBI WGS metagenome assembly OBEQ01 (sample SAMEA104232315, study PRJEB22302) | groundwater metagenome | biome: forest; feature: aquifer; material: groundwater | place: USA | collected 2011-08-07 | depth 5.4 m
ATTCATCAGAATAACAAGGGTTTCATATTAGCCGATTATTCCAAATTACTTTTATACTTTAAAAAGTATTATCCTGAATTGTTTAAGTTTAAAAATCTAAAAATGAGACTTGTGCTCTATTCGCTTACAGCAGACTTACAATTGCTCCTTGAGTTTCCAAAGTCAAAATCATTAAAGAAACGAATTGAAGAGGCAATTGAGTTTACATAACTATTTTGAGATTTTTTTATCAACGATATTTTTCATATTTTGTTTTTGACCTTTATGTATTATCTCTCTTAGAAATTTATTTATTCCTGCACAATTTCTTTTGAGGGTGTTTTTGCTTTTTCCCACAATTGCCAGAAATGATTTCTATATGCATCTGCAATTGCTTTATTTTTAATCATGATACTTGAGGGTTTTTGCGTTCCTGTTTCCGAGATGACATGAATTGCAACAATTTCCCCGCAGATTGTTGTTGTTACATTTCCATCTTGATTTCTTTCAAGATACCGAGCTTCTGTATAAGGCAAGGTATTGAGAAATGTAATGCGCTCAATTGATTCAATGCTGTAGATGTGATACATCATTTGTTCTTTTTCTATACGACGTTTATGAATAATCTCTTGAAAATAAGGACCAAGTTGTTCTATTCCATGTCTAGGCACGTCGAGTGCGAAGATAGGTTCATTGATAGAGAGACATTGTAAAAATAAATTACGAATAAAATCCCATCCCTCATAAACGTATACTTCATTTGGAGGTTTTGAAAAATTGTTTAAGAGTTCAAGTTCAGGTAATATTTTTTGAAATTTAATTTCTTTTTCTTTTAAAAGGTTTCCGAGAGCTGCTGGAGGGGCTGCTTGAAAACATTTTTTTCCATCAAGCATAATTTCACCAATAAGACCCTTTTCTTTAAGACGAGAAACTGAATCATATACATTGACTCTATGAACGCCGCTTACTTCGGCAATTTTTGCAGCACTAGAGAATCCTTGATCGAGAAGTGAAAGATATACCTTTGATTCGTTTAAAGAAAGTCCAAACTCCATCAATAATTCTTCTTTTAAGGGTTTCATCGCAAGTAGATCAAGTGTAGTATGCTGCGATTTTATTTTACGCTTTATCTGTTTATATGATTTGATACATTGTATATCTGATTGTTACAATGATATAAATAAGATAAACATCTTTCTTTATTTAAGTGTTTGCTTGAATGGTATTTAAATGATTTTGTAAAGTATGGTTGTATGGAGTAGCTTATAAATTGTTGCTGTATAGGTTATTACTACAAAAAGATATGAAGATAACGCTTTTTTTTCTTTTTTCGGAGGAAAGAGTGCATAAGAAAATACATAAAATATTACAACTCCATAATACTAAATATTAAATATTACATGCACTCCTATCTTTTTTTTATGAGCGAAAAAATACTTGGCATTATTGGCAGGGGATCAGTTGTTAAGCATTTCTTTTTATATGTTCAAAATAATCTTGATCCTTTTTTAGAAAATGTAAATAAAGTCATATTTCTTAATTATGGATTTGTTTCAGATGATGTGTTTAAGAAAACTCCTTTTTTTCAAAAGGTATCAAAGGCACTTCCAGATATTTCTTTTGATGTTCTCCCTGAAAATGCAAAGGCAAGTCGTTCTTCATTTTATGCATTATGTGATGTTGTTCTTGATGCTTCAGAAGGATATGTTCCGGGAAGAAGTATGTCTTCCAAATTTTTAGCAAGACCTCATAGTTTGTATGATTATGCTTTGCGTCTTTCAAATGAAGAGTCTGTAACAGATGTAGAGATTAATTGGGCTACTGATTTTGCTATATATCTTGCTGAAAAAAAAGAACAGAATGAACGTATACTCATGTCAGAGCAGCAATTTCAAAATCACTGGGAGCAAGCACGATTAGTAATTGATGCAATGAATAAAAAAATGATTGGCGATACAGAAAAAATGAGTCTTCCAGGAAAAAGATTTTTTCTTTCCTTTCCTTTTTCTCTTCCACTTCTTTTTGAAAGAGCAAATGAATTGCAAAGGACGATTGAGAAGGGTCACAGTGAATTACCTACGTATCTTCTTTGTGTAAATGAACCGTGTCTTGCAGCAAGTGTTCTTGCTGGTGCTTGTCCTCTCATTACTCCTTATCTCGTTGGTATTACAGGTTTTGATGTTGAGAGACTTGAAGAAAATGTAAATAAAGAGTACAGATCAGAACTTACAAAAGCAGGATTTCCTTTTTATAAATTGCATTGTTCTCTTGCTGGAGCACATGAACAGTTTGTTTCTGTTCCCGAAGTGTATCCTCAATCTGAAGAAGAACGACCCATTTTTGAAAAAGTACTTTCGTCTATTGATTATCAAAAGATGTATGATTTTATGTTAGAAAAACTTACTTCACATTATCAAGATAATGAACATCTTATAGAAACTGCTAACCAAGTTTCAAGAGCAGTATATCAAACAGTTATTGCTGCAATGCAAAGTCGCAGAAAAGCACTTTCTGTTTTTCCGAGTTTTTATGAACGGCCTTTGTGCAATGGATATTTTCATCAGAGTGGAAATGAAAAAACTGGACTTTTTTTTACAGGAAGACATCGATTCAGAAATGGGAGTGTTTTTTCTGATGTCAAATAATGAAACTATTGAAATGTTTCTTCATAAGAAACGAGGTACTGCGGCATTAAATATAACTGAAATGATGTCTCAACTTGAACAAGCAGTTCCGAACATAAAACGTCCTTACAAAGAAAATAAATCTGTGCAAGATGTATCTGCAATGGAAGCGAGAATTTGCGTTGCAACAGAAGAAGGAATTATTGTTCTTATGAAAAAAAATAAAAGATGGTCTCCTTATGATATTCTCTTAAATAATGAATCATCTCGATTACCTCATATTTATCGGTCTCTTTCTTTTTTTCAAGTTGAACGTATTCCTTATATTGCGGCAAGTTTTTCAGGAGGAATTGATATAGTAAGCTTGGATAAGTCTGAAATTATTAAAATACGCATGAAGGATTCTTATCAAAAAACAGATCTTGTAGAAGATATTTTTTTTATTTCTTCTCCGGATATACTTTCATCAAAGATTATAAGTGCACACACGCGAAAAGGTTTGGTATGTGTGTCCGTAGATGAACTTTTGCATAGTTCAAAATTTCAATCACTTTATTTACCAAAAAATAAAACGACATCTTCTGATAGAGGATATATAGAAAAAAGTGAAGAAATACATACTACTGTTTTTAATGAACGTATTTTTTGCGGACAAGGAGATACAGTGTATGAATTCGATCAAGGAAAAAAGACATTTTCAAGTATTTTATGTATTCCTGCACAGATAACAAGTTTAGGAAAAGATTACTCTGGAAAAATGTATGTTGGAACAGATGAGGGTCTTCTTTTTTCGGATGATACAGTGTGTGTTCAATTTTCTCCAAAACGTAGTATTGTTAAAATTGTTGCAGGAGTCTATGAAGGTATGCAAGGAGTCTATGTTCTTCAACGAAAAAATGGTCGTTACGCAAATCTCCATTTTGTTACGAATAATTCTACTATTGATAATTCTACTATTGATAATTCTACTATTGATAATTCTACTATTGATAATTCTACTATTGATAATTCTACTATCAATAAGAGTGTTACTAAATATTCTGTATCTCCTATTTCTATTGTACAAGAATCTATGCACATTAGAGATTTTGCAATAAGTGATAAACTTTGTGCGGCAATTGATCAAAATGAAGGATTGTTTATCAAAGAAGAAGATTCTGCATTTTTACCTGTTGCACTTACACAAAAAAAAATAAGAAGTGTCGCGTTACTCGGAGGAATATACAAATGACTAAAAAAGATAATCAAAAAAAAATAGATTTTGAAATTATAGAAGTTCAATCTGATAAACCCATCTCTTTTCAGTATACTTCAAGGGATGAACAAACAATAATTACCTACAAAGGAACTCTTATTAGTGAAGGAGGTCTTGGAGCAGCATATCTTGTAAGAGAAGAAAAAATATCTGGATTAGATAATACAACTATCTCTCCATTAGTTTTGAAAGTACTTTCAAAACCAATTACTGATGAGCGAAAAGAATTATTTGTTCAAAACGCAGAGGATGCATTTCAAAAAAGATTTATTCTTAAAACATATGTGGGTATTCAGGGAAGAGGAACAGTTAAAATGACAGATGTAGCCGAAGAGTATCCTGCGCTATTAATGGATTATGGTGGTGTTGATCTTGAGAAGGCAAGAGCAAATTTTGAAAAAATAGAAAAAAATGTAGTGGCCGCATTTCAATATAAAACCTTACTCACTCTTATTTCAGGTTTGAGAGAAACATGGTCGAAAAATATTTTCCACGAAGATTTATCTCCCAACAACATTCTTTGCGGGTTTGATTTAGAGGAAAAAGATACTTCTGTTCTAGAAAAAAAAATCATTGAAGGACATGTTTGTTTGACAGATAGATCTTATAATGAACTTACAAGTGAATATTCTATTAGTGCATCAGTTGCGCAAAATTTTAAATTCAAAATGTATTTTTTCTCTGGCGCAGAACTTGCAACACCTCAAGACAGAGATTTGTATTCTTTTTTTGCAAATTCAGCATGGCTTTTTAGTGGAAATAGAGGAGAAACTCCTGAAGCTCATGCAGTAAGAATGTATGGCATTGCAACAAAATTATCTTCTGATGGTAGAACAACATTTTTTGATACACCTGAAAAGAATAGTATTGAAGAAGTACTTACTCGCATTGTTAATAAAATACGCGAGCGTGTTCTTGAAGGAAATTATTTTTTTATGGAAAATAAAGTAGATGATAATGGAGAGAGATGTATTGTTCGTCGTCCAATAGATCAGTTTAGAGCAGCATGGGAGTTAAAAGTAATAGATGATGCAGATACAATAGAACAATTATGTGAAACAGATGAATCTTCTTACAAAAATGTTGTTAATCATGGAAGTACAAAATTTTTAAATGCAAATGAACAAAAAGAAATGCGTTCTCTTTTAGGAAGCTACTTGCATAAATCCGCGAAAATAATCCGAAAGAAATATGACCATAACGTTGAAAATCAAACCCCTCTTTTGAATAAAATTTCTTCTCTTGGAAAAGAAAAAGTAGAAATTGAAAATAAAAGAACAGCAAGTGATACACGCATTAAAGTTGTGAGACAAAATCTTAAAGATTTAACAAATGCAATGTTGCTTGATAGCGATTCAGGAGACAAGGTTATTAGTCAATTGGAAAAACTGCAGGAATTCGGAAATAAATTGAAAATGCATGAAAGTGAGAAAATAGATTTTACAAAAAAAATAGATGAGTTAACTCAAGAGATTGAACGTAAGGATGAAGAATCAAGACAGTACGCGGTTGATATGCAAAAACGTGCAAAAGAAATGATCTTAGAAAAAGGTGTATCTGTTTTTGATGGAGTCGAATACGAATCTCTTAAAAATGATATATTGAGTTTATTAAATGAAATTATCTGAACAAAAAATGTACGCGCCAAAACAAAAAAGGAAAAGTGTTGAAGAAAAATTAAGAGAGAATGCTATTCGAAAAATAGTACTTGAAAAAGATCTTGATGCAAAAATATCGCTTTGTGAAAAACAACTCGCTCTTGAAAAAGATGATCCTGAATTTCTTTTTGCCACAGGAAATTTCTATGCACAGAAAGGATTTCTTGAATTAGATGAAAAAAAGAGTTTTATTGCGCTTGAGAAAAGTTGTGATTTCCTTAAGCAGGCAAGCGATTATATTAAGGACGAAGAACAAAAGAAAGAAGTAAGATCATATTTTCGCAAGGTATGTCTTCGTGCAGCGGCACTCTCAAAAAAAGAAAATTTTTTTAAGCATGCAGATTCTGAACTCGCAGCTACTTTATATTTAGCCTATTTTGCAGAGGAGCATACAGTAAAAGATCCTTTTTTAGGAACAGCTGCCCACAAATTTTTTAACCAATATAAAGACTTTATAACCGTAACTGATCAGTCTCTTGCAGATCTTCTTCCTTATCTGGGTTATTGTGTAGGAAAAAGAGCAGTTTTACGAATAGATGCAGAACAAAAGAAAAAAGTAGTTAATAAAGAAGATATTGAAAAAATAGTAATTGAAGTAAACAGGTTACTTTTGAAACCTAAATCTCAAGAAATGTTTGAAAAAAATCCTCCTGAATTAATTCCTTCTTTTGACTTAGTATATTTTGGTGTCGCATTAGCAGTAATACTTACAACTGAAACTAAAATCGAAGAAAAAGTCATAGAAAAAATTCTTGAAAACGTAGAAAAACCTCTCACTCTTATTCATAAGTATTTGCTCTCTTCAAACACTAAAAATGATTCTCAAAAATCTGTTGCGGAATCTTCTTTAGAAGAGAACTATTCTTTTGATAACATGCTCATGCTTCGTAGATGGTTTGAAAAGAGAGAGACTTCCTTTATAGAAACTGAACGATTCAAATTTTTTGAAGACGCATTAAAGAAAAATATTCTTGAAAAACCAAAACAAACAAAAAACGTATTCGAGGCAGATTTTTTTAAAGGACTTGTTACGTTTCTTGTGGATAATTATGCAATAAAAGCAAGAGAAACAAGTGACCCTGTAGGATTGTACAAACAAATTCTTTCTCTTGATCAGGCTCATTATGAATCTAGATTTTATCTTGCAAGAAACGCATTTCAAGAAAAGAAGTATGAACTTGCTGCAAGAGAATACGAAGCAATAGTGTATGATGTTTTTAGAACTATCTCTTCTCGAGAGATATCTGAAAAGCAACGCTCTGCTTTACTCGCGGCGGATGTTCTTTTTTCACAAGGAGATTTTGCAGCATATATGTTTGCATTATATTCACTGAAAGGTGGACTTGATACATTTATTCAAAGAGGAAATTTTGGTTCAATGTTTTTGCATTATAAAGATTGGTCAAAAGAAAGAACAGAAGGAATTGATGGATATTTTTTAAAAACCATGCAGGCTTTTGCAAAAAATACACAGTCAAATTCAATTTGTGAATTAATAAGCGAGTTGTATGATGTGCGTAAGAAACAAAAAGACATAAAGACGAAAGAAATGCGATGCGCAATTTTCGGGTATGATCCTCTTGAGATAAACATCATAGAAGATAAAGGGATTTTTTCTTTGATAAAAGAAGAGTTGCATCTTCTTATTGAAGAATCTGATAAGAAAAAAAAATCAAATAAAAAATCTTCAAGTAAATCGTATTTGCGGTTTTTTTTTAAAGGGAGGAAAAATGAATGAAAAAATTATCATGAGTGTGGAAGGTAAAGGGATGAAAGAGAATGGAATGTATATATTTTCATTTCAGGAAGACACACCTTGGGAAAATCGTATTTCTTTTGATACTGAAAATGAACGTATGACTCCACATCTTATTCGAACCGAGGGAAAACAAACATATGTTCTTACAAAAAAACATTTTGTAACTTTTGAAACGGATTACTTTTTTCAAAAAAGAGAGCAGGTCTTTCCTCTTCAGACAGAAACTCTTTTTAAAGAGGGTCTTTTGGATGTTGATATTGAAACAGGAAGTCGTGTTTCAGGTCTTGTAGATCATAAGCTTACGCGATGGTCGCTTGCTTTTTTTGATACATCTGTTCTCCTCGGAGTGTATCATGCAGATTCTTTATTAAAAGAGTTTGATGAAGGTATTCTTTTTTACGGAAAAAGAAAAATAAACAAAACACTTGAAAAAGAAGGAGATTTTATTTTTAAAGATTGGAATTTTAAGCGAGTTTTCGGACAAGGATGTACAGGTTCGTTTTCTTTTATAGGAGATTCTGTTTTTTTTCCACAGGGAAAACAATATGTGAAATTATCTCTTGCAGAAATTATAAAAGAAAATTCAAAATTGCAGAAAGATATATTGTTTCAGATGTCTGGAGAAATTACAGCTTACGATCATAAAAAAGGATTTGCTCTTGCAGACAATCAAGGGAACTATATTGTTAAAGGAGAGAGAAAAAATCCTCTTTCCTCTTCAGGAAATGTAAAAACTTATATTCAATCAGGAGAACGTTTTTTTCTTCCTTCTGAAGCAACAAGTGTTTTGTTTCAGCAATATAAAGATGAATCGTATGTTATTTTTGGTGTTGATGCTGGAAAAATTATCGTATATGCGTTGGATTCAATAAAATCTTTTTCAACAATGCAATATAAAACAACTCTTTCTCTTATTTCAACAACGCAAGCAAAGAATGAAAGAAAGGAAGAAAAAGATAATCACATTTATAATCTACGAATGATTGGAGATGATTTTGTTTGTTTTTCTTTTTGCGATATGTTTTTTAATATAGGTCTTGAACAATTGATTTCTACAAGTTCTAATCAGTATATCACTTCTGAAGATGAAAAGAAGTATGCAAATTCAGAGGAGTATAAAAAAATGATAAAAGGAAAATATGGTTTTTCAGGGATAAAATCTGCACCGCATAGAATTCTCTCTTGGGAATTTGTTGGTGCATCATGAGAGCATATGTAAAAGAAATACCTGGACGTATTCATGAAAAAATAGAAGATACAACGTATGAATCTGTTTTTTTAAATAGCTCAGGAGAAGAAACAGGTCTTTTTATTATTGCAGACGGAATGAGTGGTTTTGCAGGAACTACTGCGAGTCACAGTATTGCTTGTTATCTGCGTGAAAATGTTGAAATGGTTCTTCGAAAAGAATCAATATCTTCATATGAGAATTTACTTAAGGACGCAATTACGAATGGAAGTAATTTTCTTGAACAAAATGATAAAGGAAGGTCCACTCTTGATGTTGTACTTGTATCTCCAAGGAATATTTATTATGCACATTTGGGTGACAGTTGCATTTATTCACTGTCTTCAAAAGGAGTAGAAGTATGTACTCCTCTTGAAAAAGATAAATGGGGTGTTCCTGTAAATTTTGTCGGTAAAACTACAGTAGAAGGTGATACACGGTCAGTTAGAGAAAGAATCTATTTTAAGAGCGAGGAACGCAATTTTCCAACTGCTCCAGATTATATTCTCCTTGCAACAGATGGACTTCTTTCTCGTTTAACAACAGAAGAAATTACTCAAACTTTTTCGATGGTGAGTAAGGATCATAATCCTAAAGAGGTTCTTGATCTTCTTTGTGAACTTGTGTATAATCCTCAAGAAAAGATTCGCGATTCCTGCACTCCTCGTGAATTTGCAACTCTTCTTTCTCTTTGTGGAAAAGAAGATACGAATGTTGATGAGGGTTCTCTCCTCAAAGAGATTCGTATATGTTATGCACGACAAAAAAATGAAGAGCTTGTTACAATAATTGATGGAAAACTTCGCTGGGATGATACATCTCTCGTTCTTATAGATCTTAAAAATGCTGTTGAAAAAAAAATTTCTAATGCAAATAATCTTCGTACAATTCGCATTCCTGCACTTGAGAAAGAAAAAGAAGCATATGAAAAAAAACTTGAAGATAAAGACACAGAGTTTTCGTTATTGCAAGATAAACAGAAAGAGATTGCTGAAAAATTATCTGTTTTTGTTGAAGAAAAAAAACAGTTTGATGATAAGATGGCGCTGAGAGATGAAATAATTCTTCAAAAAGAAAAACAGATTGAAATTCTTGAAGAAGAAAAAAAGAAACGCGATGAAGAGATTAAGGCATCTGAATCTCGATCATTTCTTGACAGACTTTTTAATAATAAACCACGAGGCATATTATAAACAATGATCGATCATGAAAAATTAGATTGTATAGTAAGTACTTTAATCGAAGAGAGAGATTTTTATTATGGAATTGTTCAGGAACTAAGAACACAATTATCTGTTCTTGAAAATGAACCATCTTCTCTTCTTACAGAAAAAGTCGGAAAACTCTCTGAAACAGTTGCAACTCTTGAAGAAAAAATAAATAATCTCAAAGGGGATCTTGTAATTGCACAAGAAGAAAGAAAGAGAACTGTTTATACTGCTCCTGTTTCAGATGAGGAACGTAATGTAATTCAAACGTTAAGAACAGAATTTGATCTCAAAACAGATGAACCCTCAACTTTATTATATACTCATGTTCAGATTATGAAAGAAACAGTTTTTTCTCTTCAAGAAAAAGTAGAACATCTTAAATCATATAGTTCTCTTCATTCAGCGATAAATGTTCGTTCGGAGATAGTGCAAGAAATTTTAAAACCTGATGAAAAAAATAAATTAAAACCTGATGAAATGAATAAAATAAAACAGGATATAGTTTCTACTGGAGAAAATGCATCTACTATGGATCAAGACAAAACATACAATGACTGGCTCATATTACGAGATTTTCCGAGTACGAGTAAGATGCCCTCTTTACAAAATAAAAAAAATGAGAAAATCGAAAAAGGTATGATGTATTCAGAAATCGAAACTCTTCAGGATAAAATTGCAGATGCAGGTTCTTTTGGTGAAGAGAATGTCTCATCAGTTATTGCGCGAATTGAAACAGGCGGAAGTTTAAAAACAGTAATCAAATCAAAGTTTTCTTCAACTTATCAATGGCTTGTGCGAACTTTCAATTATGATAAAAAAAACGATAAAGAAAATAAAAATAAAAATGAAAATGAAAACGAAAACGAAAAACAAAAAAGCGGGTATAAAAACCATTCCACTTTTCGTACAGTTATAGCTGGCAGTATTTTATTAGGTGTTGTATGGGGAATTGGTAATCACTTTTTTTCTAAGAGAGTGAATCTTTCAGAAAATTTGCATTTAGAATATGTTTTGAATATAAAGCCAGAATCTCTTCAGAAAAGTAAACATTCTTTAAGAGAAACTGAAAAAGAATCATTTGAACAAAAACGAAAAGAAGAAGTACAAATAAAAAATGAACAAAAAAAAGTAACAGAAAAAGAAATGATGAAAATATATGAAAAAATGAATGAAGTATATTCTTTAGACTTTTCTCCTTGGGTACATAATGTATATTTGGCAATACCTATTGGTGAAGATTTACAACCGATAACTTTAGATAAAAAAGAGTTAAGTAAATCGAAAAGTGAGAATATAATGAAGAGTGATGATAGATTGAAAGTTGATGATAAAATAAAAGTCGCTAGTAAACCGGTAGTTGTTACAACAAAAAGACCTCGTCCAGCTTGTGGAGCTAATGAAGTAAAGAAGGGGTTTCAGATGCCTGCTAATTGGAACAGCTATCATTGTCTAATTCAAGATATTACAGAAAAAGAAAAGTGTTATGACTCATCAGAATATTTGCCTGAAAAAAGTATAATTGATTATAATCATCTTACAAATTGTTCAGCTAATACCATTTGTTGTCCGCCAAAATAATGATGAGAAGGAGAAATATATGACTACTGAAAATATTATTATCCATTATGCATCAGGAAAAACCGAAACAGTTCCCCTTTCAGCAATTGAACTTCGTGAAAATAAAAGTAATGGTACGCTGAGTAATAGATGTCTTCTCTCGATTGATACTTCTGAAGGAAAAAAGAATTTGTTTATGAAGACATTTCAAGGAACGTTATTTTGTCCTGCTGCTTCAAGTAAAGATCTTATTAATAATGAGATTAGTGCAGAAGAATATCTCCTGCATCATATCAAACGCGATATTTATGTAGGGTATGCTGAAATTGCAGATACAGTTTGTATACTTTTTCGGGATATTCTTTCAGGAAATGATGGAAAGAGTCTTGCAGATAGACTTAATCTAAAAGATGATTTAATTTATTCTGATTCTACTAAGACTAAACAAGCAGTATGTGCATATACAAGAATTTCTCTTGCAGAATCAGTTCACATCGCAATGAATGTTTCAATGCAGTTAAAAACTTTTCATACAGCGGAAACAAAAGAACATGGAGGAATTATCCACATGGATGTAAGTCCTCAAAATATTCTCTTGTACACTGCGCAAGAAAAGGGGAAAATAGAACAGCAAGTAACGATTGTTGATTTAGGTATTGCTCGAGAAAATGGTGTTACACTTGATAAATTATTTAATAAAATGCAGACAAAAGGAATGGGAAAAGATAGTCAAGTAGATTTACAAGGACATTATACGTTAACAAGAACAATATTAAATAATAAAGTTTATGGTTGTTCAGTGGAACATCGTACTATTGCTGAGCCTTTTCTTGATATTTATTCTCTTAGTAATATTCTTTGTTTAATGCTTACAGGAAGACTTGTTGAATATTTTGAACAAGGAGAGGATCAAGACGTTTTGGACGCATCCATATCTACTGATCCTATTTGGAAAGAACTTATGATAGTTACTAATTCCGAATGGGATGGTTGCGATGGAAAAGGAGAGAATTATTTACTGGATGAAACAAGAACGAAAGTGGAAAAAAAAATATGTATAGCCTTACGTAACAGGTATAAGAAAGATGAGACAATTGATACGTACATATCACTTGCCTCAATAATTCAAAAAGGAACGATTGCAGAAGAACATTATACTGACGCACATGAATTACTTGATGATCTTGTAAAACTTTCTATTAGAAAACCTTCAGTTGTTCTTTCAAAACCAACGCTCTACGAGTCTATTCCATTGACAATTAAGAACTATGGAACTGTTCTTACTCCTGAACTTATTCCTCCATTTGAGAAGATTAATGGAGAAGCACTTCAAAATCTTTGCAGTCAAGTTTCCGAAAGAAAATCTCTACAAAAATTGCCAGTGGAACCTTTTTTTTCAGAGTTAAGTTTACTTGAAGAAATGATCTCTGAAAAAAAAGAGATGCAAAAAAATCAAAAAAAACCTAAGAAAAGTTGGTTCAAACGTGCATTATTTATAGG
>OBEQ012231398.1_pt1 | contig 12771 bp, 4 predicted proteins | sample 1670901 | NCBI WGS metagenome assembly OBEQ01 (sample SAMEA104232315, study PRJEB22302) | groundwater metagenome | biome: forest; feature: aquifer; material: groundwater | place: USA | collected 2011-08-07 | depth 5.4 m
CAGTTTGCGCCATCGGTATTCTCACCAGCATCACCCTAACAGATGATTTCCGGGTGAGAGAGGGCTAGCCCCTTTGGAGTACCTCTGTTAATAATTGGACAGGCAGAAAAGGTCAGGAGGGATGATGGAAACCTAGCCCTTCTGGCACGCCCAATCCTACTCCTTCGCTAGCTACGGTGGCAAGGGCTGCTGTTCTATAGCGCAGGGAGGTGGAACGCCATGCAGCGATATCCTCGTGGCCCCACCAGCTTTACGCGTCCGGAGGACCAGCCTTGCAGGACGGGACTCCCTAGCAGCGTAGCTACCGGCGGTGTAGAATAGAGGCATCACAAGGCCTCCCTTGTGGTGCTAACCTTTTTGGCTAACGCTGCGACCTCGACACCTCAAAAGCGATGCCAGCACCTGACTGACGATGCAATCCCCCTTGGATGCCGTAGGAGGCTGTAGCAAGGAGCCGAGAGCGTGTCCAATTGACAAGTGAAGAACGTACCGCCATGCCCGACGCCGGTTTGCTCGCCCAGGCAATCCTGCGCGTGGGAGAGACGGCCCAAACCGAAGAAGACCTTCGCATTGGGATGGAGGAGGTGCTGGCCCCCTTGCGCCGTCACCTCAGCATCACGGCCCACTACGAGCGCACCTATCCGGCCTCCATTTCCCTTCTGGGCGGGGGTTCCTCCGATGCCGTCTACGGCCACGCTGTTATTGAGTACAAACGCCCTGGCCTGCTCTCCCGGAAGCGCGACCTGGAGCGAGCCGTAGAAGAGTTGGAACGGTATCTTCAGGGCGAGGCTGCCCGTGAGAAGGGAGATCGAGAAAGGGCACTGCGCCGCATCATCGGTATCGGGCTAGACGGCCAGAGCATCTTCTTCCTGCGCTACCGGGGCGACCGGACTCGACAAGATGCTCCTGAACCGCTGCTGCCCAGGGTTCAACCTCCTCTCTTTCCCCTGGAGGAGCCTACCGGAAGCTTTCAGCGTCTTGGCCCATACCCTATCACCGAGGAGACCATTGGCCAGTTCCTCATCTACCTGCGGGCGCTCAGGCGGCCACCCCTAACGCCTGAGGCCCTGGCAGACGAATTCGGCCCCAAGGGAGGTGTTGCCCGAAAGATGGTCGCCACCCTTTACGGACGGCTCTTGGACGCCCTGAAGCCCAATAACCCCTATCCCAAGGCCAGCACCTTCTTTGCTGAGTGGGACCGTATCTTCGGGATCGTGTACGGTCAGGACATCGCCAAGGCCAGACAGGATAGTTCGGAGCTGGCGAAGCTCTACGGGCTTACAGGCACCGAAGAGCTGAAGCCCCTTCTCTTCGCCGTCCACACCTACTATGCCCTCTTGATGAAGCTTTTGGCAGCGGAATTGGCCTCCCTGCAGTCCGGCTCTTTAGTGTCTTCCCTGGTGGCTGACCTCCCGGCGCTGTCGGGCAGAGAACTTCGGGACAAGTTTACAGAGTTAGAAGACGGTGGTCTCTTTGCTCGGCTAGGCATCCACAACTTCCTGGAGGCGGACTTCTTCGGCTGGTATCTGTCCGCGTGGGATCAAGACCTGGAAGAATCCCTGCGGGACATGGCCCGCGCTCTCTCAGACTACGAGCCGGCCACGGGAAGCTTACAGCCTGAGACTACTCGTGACCTCCTCAAGAAGCTCTACCAGTACCTTATCCCACGAGAGCTGCGGCACGACCTAGGGGAGTATTACACCCCAGACTGGCTGGCGGAGCTTGTTCTGAACGAGGTAGGCTACGATGGTAACCTGGACCGCCGCCTCCTGGACCCAGCCTGCGGCTCAGGGACCTTCTTGGTGCTGGCCATCCGCAGAGCCCGGGAGTATGCCGAAGAGAAACTCTTTGACCGCAGGGAGACCCTCCAGAAGGTCTTAGCCAACATCGTAGGGTTTGACCTCAACCCCCTGGCCGTGATTGCCGCGCGCACCAACTACCTTCTGGCCCTGGGCGACCTGGTGCGCTACGGGCCCGTTGAGATACCCGTCTACCTGTGTGACTCCATCCTCACCCCGGCCCAGAAGGAACAATCACGCCCCTTGGTGCATCAGCGCGACCTCCGGGCGCCCTCCGTTGTAGGGGATTTCTGGATACCCGAGGAAGTCGTGGACCGACGCCAGGTGGCCCCCCTGAGCCTGATCCTGGAGGACTGCGTGCGCGGGGGCTATAGCGTCCAGGAGTTCCTGGAGCGGTGCCGCCGCCAGCTGGCTCTTCAGGAGTCCGGGTCGGCGGACAGCCTTGCTGCCCTCTATGAGAAGGTCGTGAGCCTAGAGCGGGAGGGCAAGAATGGTATTTGGGCGCGCATTCTCAAGAACGCCTTCGCTCCCCTCTTCGTGGGCCGGTTCGACTACGTAGCAGGCAACCCGCCCTGGGTCAACTGGGAGAGCCTGGCCGACGCATACCGTGAGGCCACCAAGGAACTCTGGCAAGGCTACGGCCTCTTCTCCCTGAAGGGCCACGCCGCCCGCCTGGGTGGCGGCAAAAAGGACGTGGCCATGCTCATGCTCTACGCCGCTAGTGACCGCTTCTTGCGGGATGGAGGCAAGCTGGGCTTTGTCATCACCCAGACGGTGTTCAAAACCAAAGGTGCGGGTGACGGCTTCCGCCGCTTCCGGCTGGGAGAAGGGGCCTCCCTCAAGGTTCGCTCGGTGCACGACCTGGTAGACCTCCAACCCTTCGAAGGGGCTGGCAACCGGACAGCGACGGTCGTGCTTCAAAAAGGTGACCCGACGGAGTACCCCGTTGACTACACCCTCTGGCAGAAGACCAAGCCCGGAAGAATAGCGATGGGCCTGTCCCTCAAGGAGGTCGAGGAGCGCACCCAGAGGACGGTGCTCTCTGCACAGCCTGTGAGCAGTCAGGAAATCACCTCCCCCTGGCTCACCTCTAGTCAATCGGCCCTGGCCGCTCTGCAAAAGGCTGTCGGGCCCTCCGAGTACCGAGCGTATGCAGGCTCGTATACAGGGGGTCTAAACGGCGTTTACTGGCTTCGTATCTTGGAGCGTCGGCCAGACGGTCTACTGCTAGTGGAGAACCTCCACGACGTGGGCAAGACCAAGGTGAAGAGGGTGGAGGTCCTCCTTGAGCCAGACCTGGTGTATCCCCTGCTGCGAGGGCGTGATGTGGACCGCTGGCGCGCCCAATCGTCGGCCCACATCCTGATGGTGCAGGACCCCGTGAAGCGCACCGGTTACGAGGAGTCCTGGCTTAAAGTCAACTATCCCCACACCTATGCCTATTTGAAGGAGTTTGAGGACGTGCTGCGCTCGGAGCGGAGGAGCCATGTTGTCCGTGACCTCATGGATAAAGGCGCCTTCTATTCCATGTACGCCGTGGCCGAGTACACCTTCGCTCCCTACAAGGTGGTGTGGCGGTATATCGCTGAAGACTTTACATGTGCAGTCGTCGGTTCTCACGAATATCAACAAATGACAGCCAACTCTGTGGTATCTGACCATCGCCTCATGATCGTCCCTCTTCAGAAGGCGGTCGAGGCATATTATCTATGCGGCCTGCTAAACTCCTCGATAGGTCGGTATTTGGTCAAATCCTATGTTGTTGGAACTCAAATCTCAACGCACGTCTTGGAACACATCGCCGTCCCCAAGTTTGACCACGCCAACCCCTTGCACCAGTCTCTCGCCGCTGTGTCTCAGCGGGCCCACCAACACGCCGCGCTGGGTAAAGTAGCGGAGGCGGCCCTTCGCCAGGTAGAGGAGGAAATTGACCGCCTTGCTGCCCAGCTCTGGGGCCTCACTGAAGAAGAGCTGGTGGAGGTGCAACGGAGTCTGAAGGAACTGGGCTAGGGGTGATCACAAGGAAACTGTTGGGACACGGCAAGCGAATAGGCAGTTGGCTCGCCAGAAGGCGGGGGCATCATATCCTTGTTCAGTGTTTGCCCTGGCAGGGGGTCAGGACCAGCGCCAAATGGGAAATCCCGGCTTAGACCCCTCGGAACAGGACGGAGAAGGTATAAACGATGGACGGCAATCAGTACCCAGACGAACAGCGGTACCTGGCAGAAACCGTAGAATTCATCGACCGCGAGGTACTGAGGCTGAAGAGCCCGTCGTTTGCGACCGTGCCCTACAGGGACACTGCCCGAGAAATCCAGAGGATGGACACCGCAAAGATTGAACGATACCAGAGATTGCGACCTCAGCCGTATTTTGGGCGGCTGGTCTTTGTGCCTGAAGACGGTGGTAAGCCCACAGACGCCTACATTGGGAAAGGGGGGCACGTTGGCGATTCGAGACGGGATTACGTCTACGATTGGACCCAGCCCTTTCCTGCACAACTGTTCTACGCCGCCGATCCCCGACAGGTCAGCTACAATGCCCCTAAGGGCGAGGTCAGGGGCAGCATTACTCTCAAACGGCAATACACCATTGAAAATGACCAGCTCTTGGACGTGGAGGACTCCACCGAAAGGTTCATGATCCAGCAGCTCTCCCAAGGCCGGGGCCTCGGCCTGCGGAACATCGTGGCTACCATCCAGCCGAAGCAATACCAGCAGATCGCCGCAGCACCAGAGCGGGTGATGGTGGTCCAAGGGGTGGCGGGCAGTGGGAAGAGCGAAGTCGGGCTACACCGCATTGCGTACCTGCTGTCGCCGTTCAACGGGCTGACTGATGGTATCACAGCATCGAGGGTGGTCTTCTTTGGCCCCACGAGGTCATTTCTTAGGTACGTTGCCAACCTTCTCCCGAGTCTCAATGTCCGTGACGTGCACCCGAGGACGGTGAGGGATTGGCTGACAGACACGCTATCCACTAGAGTGCTCCTGGACCGCGGAGAGCCCCTCTTGGAGAAGTTGCTAAGGGATAGGGGCAAGAAGTGGCAAGCCGCCAACCAGGCGGCCAGGCTCAAGGGGTCGCTCCAGATGTCCCGGACTCTGGAGCGACACGTCCAGACACAAAGGAAGCAGTTCGTGGCCTCTGCCGCGGCGCTGGCAGTCCAGCTCTACTCGGCTACACCCATCGTCCTGGATGCCACCCGGGTGCGGCGAGTGGTGCGAGCGGTCCCAAGCGGCCACTTGAACACCCAACGCGGCCAGTTGATCGAAAGGCTTGTCGAGGCGCTATGGCAGAATGCCGCGTCGGGCATCCGCACGCCTCGGAACACACGGCTGGAGTTCCGGGAGTTCGCAGAGCGAGTCCGCCCGCGAGTGGAGCAGCAAGTGGCGATGTTCTGGCCAAAGCTAGACTTCCGCCAAGAATACCGACGACTGCTCTCCAACGCGAGCGCCCTAGCGAAGGCGTCGAGCGGCCGTATGGGTGAGCAGGAAAGCGCCATGTTGTCGGCATCGCTGCCCCGGCGCCCGAATGTGTTCCAACCCGAGGACCTCGGACCACTCTGTTACCTTGATCACCTGCTCAACGAGCGCCCCAATGCCGGGTTCGAGCACGTAGTGCTCGATGAGGCTCAGGAGGTGTCTCAGATTGAACTCCTGTTGATGCAGCGGCACAGTCGGGGTAGTGGATTCACCATTCTTGGCGATCTCACCCAAAGTCTAACCCCACAAGGCATCGAGCGCTGGCGTGAGGTGCTACAACTCTTCCACGGTGCAACGGTCTCCCGGTATGTCGCTCGTACAAGTTATCGCTCAACGTACGAAATCACTCGGTATGCCAATCGGATCATGAAGAAGGCTGCTCCCAATGCTCTCACGGCGGTGCCGTACCAGCGCCACGGGTCTCCACCGAGCTTTACCGCTTCCCCTAACTACAACGAGATGGTGGCTGCGATTGCGGCAGACCTCAGGGGTCTGCGGGGGCAGGGAGCGAAGACCATAGGTGTTCTTTGCAAGAGTGCGTTTGATACGCAGAAGCTGTACCGAGCGCTGCGCAGTATAGGGATAGAGGACGTTGGAATGCTGGACCGCGAGGGTGCGCCGTCAGAGAGCGCTATTGTGGCTCCCATCTACTTGACCCGGGGTCTGGAGTACGACGCCGTCATCCTGGCAGGGGCCAGCAAAGATAACTATCTGGCCACACCCCTTCACAGCAAACTTCTCTACCTGGCAGTGAGCCGAGCTGCCCACCAGTTGCACATCCACTGGGTTGGCCAGCCAGCGCCCCAGCTCGGTGTTCCCCGCCGCGCTTCCTCCACGAAGAAGTCTGGCAGCAAGCGCAAGACCCAGCAGACCCTTTAGCTGACGTCCGCCAAGACACCTCCAGGATGAAGAAAATCGTCCCATTGTTTACTGCCATGGTGGGCCGCAGAAGTAAACAAAGGGACGTTTTTAGACTGGTGGAACGGGAACTCAAGTAAAGAAGAGCGTTGGCCGTGTATGTTAACACAGAAACAGGAGTAGGGCCTCCATATCCGGAGGCCCTACTCCTCATCCTACTTTGCGCCTACTTGTTGAAGGCCCAGTCGTCGTCGATCCAGGCGGTGATGTGAGCCCGGTTATCCGCGCTGACCAGGTAGGAGTTGGCAGGCTGGAAGTTGCGCAGCCGAGGGGAAGAGGGGCCGTAGCCGCCCCCTGCGGCTATAGGGATGTTCAACCCCTGGTCCAGCCAGTAGACGCGCATCTGCCTTACCAGGTCTTTGAGCTTGGCCTCGTCCCTGTAGGAGCCCTCGAACTCCTTCACCATGGCCGTGAGCTTCTCGTCGTTGACCCACCCCGTCAGGGGGTTCGAGCCGTTGCCCGGGACGAACAGCTGGACCGCCGAATAGATCGAGGAGGGGCTGGGGATGACGAAGATGAACGCCAGGTCGGTCCAGTTTCCCACAGTAAGGTTGCTCCGGAAGACGGTGAGGTCTTCGGACTTGAGCTGGACGTTGACACCGATCTCCTTCCAGGAAGCCGCCATGAGTTCCCAGGTCGCGGTCTGGGTCACGCTATAGGGGAAGTACTCTAAGGTGGTCGTGAAGCCGTTGGGGAAGCCCGCCTCGGCCAAGAGCTCCTTGGCCCGCTTGGGGTCGTAGGTGTACCACGGGCAGCCGCAGTCCTTGGTTATCGCCTCAAGGGTATTGCTTGGCTGTCCATACCAGGCGCCAGGAACGTACATAGACCCGAAAAAGGGGACCTGCAAGACCGTCTGAGCCAAGGTCTCGTAGTCAATGGCCAGGGACAGGGCTCGGCGCACCCGCACGTCCTTCCACGGCGCCTTGTCCAGGCGGAACCCCAATCCGCTTGTTGAGTAGGGCGATGCCGGACGCTCCTGGACCAGGGTGGTGGGGTTGCTCTTCATGAGCGCCCGCATATCGGTGACGGTGGTGGGCAAGCCGCCGCCGCTGCTGGTGTCGATCTTACCCGTTCGGAAGGCAGCTGTTGTAGCGGAGGAGTCAGCTATTATCACCTGCCGGACCCCGTCGAGGTAGGGGAGCCGGTTGCCCCAGACTCTGTCGGTTACCCAGTAGTCGGGGTTGCGGCGCAGCGATATGCCCACCCGGTACTCCCAGTCTGTCGCGACCATGAAGGCGCCGGTCCCGATTGCCGTGAGCCGCCGGTTGATGTTTGCCGACTCTCTGGGCAGGATAAAGCCTCGCCCTGTGTCGCTGAGGACGGACAGGATCCCTGGGCTCACCCGCTTCATGTGGAAGACTGCCGTGTACTTGTCGGTTGCCTCCACCCGGTCCACGGCATCGAAGTACCCCCTATTAACGCTGCCCGCGCTGTTGAAAAGGTCGAAGGTGAACTTCACGTCCTCGGCGTCCAACTCCCGCCCGTTGACCGGGGGCAGGTTATGCCACTTGACCCCCTTGCGGAGGCGGAAGGTGTAGGTCAGGAAGTCATCGGAGATGTCCCAGGACTCGGCCAGGCCCGGGACGCGCACGTCGAGGGTGGTGTCGATCCCCGGCCCGATGGGGAGTTGAATCAGCCGCTCGTACACGTAAGTCATGGAGAAGGTCATATAGGTCGTGGAGGTATGGTACGGGTCGATGCTGGGCGGGTCGCTATTCTGGTGCCTGACCAAGATCCCACCATAGCGCGGCGGCCGTGGGTCGGGCGGGATGATGGGCCCGCCGAACTCGAACCCCTGGGGGATGAAGAGGCGCAGCCCCGCCCGCTCCACGTACCTCCCCGTCTTGGGGACCTCAACGGCCACCACCACGGCCCCTGCAGGCGCCGTGGCCTCGGGGGCGGCCACCGGGGGCGCAACTGTAGGCGCCGTCGTGGGCGGCTCAGCAGGGGCGCAGGCCAGGGCCAGGAGGGCCAGGGCGGCCATCAGCGCAAGCAGCACTATCACCCTGGGGGCTTTGGAGAAGGACTTCCCATAGCTCATGGAGGCCTCGTTATACTGTTTGGCATGTGGTTGGGCTGCTCGCCGCCCTACTTGTTGAAGGCCCAGTCGTCGTCAATCCAGGCGTACACGATCCCTAGCGGGCCGCTGCTGGGCGACGGGTGCTTGATGGAGGGCTGGAAATTGCGCAGGCGGGGAGAGATCATGCCGTAGCTGAACCCTCCGACAGTAGGGATCATGAACACTTGGTCCAGGAAGTAGGCGCGGGCCTGGCGCACCAACTCCCTTTGCTTGGTCTCGTCCTTGTAGGAGGCAGTGACCTCCTTCGCCAGGGCCGTCATCTTCGGGTCGTTGATAAACCCCTGCTGCGGGTTTCGCCCACCCCCGAGGATCAGGGCCTCCATGACCCCGTAGATGGTTGTGGGGGGGTTGGGGCAGCATGTGAAAGAATACCCAAGATTTTCCCACCCTCCCCTGTCAACGTTGGCCCGGTAGACGGTGTAGTCCTGGGAGAGGAGCTTCGCGTCCACGCCGATGGCCTTCCAGTAGGCCGCGTCCAGCTCGACGCTCTCTATGGTGCTCTGGGTGTAGGGGAAGAAGGCCAGGGTGGTGCTGAAGCCCTTGGGGAAACCCGCCTCGGCCAGGAGCGCCTTGGCCTTCTGGGGATCGTAGGTGTACCAGGGGCAACCGCATACTTCGGTCACCGTCGTGAGCTTTTCGTCCGAACCGTGCCAGAACCCGTTGATAAGCGTACTCGTATTCAAAGCTGGGATACCATTGATCGTCTGGCTGAAGGCCTCGTAGTCGATGGCCAGGGACAGGGCCCGTCGGACCCGCACGTCGCTCCACGGCTCCTTGTCCAGGCGGAAGCAAACGCAGTTCGCACTACCGATCAACCTCTCCTGAACCAGGGTGGTGGGCCTGGCGCTCATGAACGCCTTCACTCCCGCGAGGCCGCCTGCCGGCTGGACGTTCGCCCCAAAGTCGACCTTCCCCGTTCGGAAGGCCGTAGTAGCCGCCGAGTTGTCGGGGATGACGACGATCCTGCGCCCATCCAGGTAGGGCAGCCGGTTCCCATCGTCGAAGAGCCAGTAGTCGGGGTTGCGCCGGAAGGTGATGCCTATCTTGTACTCGTAATCCCCCACCTTCATGAAGGGGCCCGTCCCGATGCCCCCAGGCCGCCGAACGAGGCTGGCGGGGTCCGTCTGCTCCCGGGGCAGAATGCTCCCCCGGATGGCCTCGGTCAGCGTGTTGAGCAGCGTGAGATCCACTTGCTTCATGTGGAGAACCACCGTGTAACGGTCCACCACCTCGACCCGGTCCACCTTATCGTAGTAGGGCTTCGCCACGCTGGCGGATGCCGTGTACAGCTCCAGGGTAGCCTTGACGTCCTCGGCGTCCAGCTCCCTGCCGTTCACTGGCGGCAGGTTGTGGAACTTGACCCCCTTGCGGAGGTGGAAGGTGTACTTTAGGAGGTCATCGGAGACCTCCCACGACTCGGCCAGGCCCGGGACCACAGGATTGTTAAAGGTGTTTGTTCCGGCCTTGAAAGAGTAGTGGATGAGGCGGTCGAAAGTTGTGGCAGCAGCGTAATCTGCCAGGTAGCTGGTGGTGTGGTAGGGGTCCAGGCTGGGTGGGTCCCCCGGCTGGGCCTGGATAGCTATGCCACCGTAACGCGGCGGTCGCGGATCGGGCGGGATGATGGGCCCGCCGAACAGGTTGCCCTGCGGGATGAAGATGCGCAGGCCTGCCCTCTCAACGTATTTGCCCTCCGTAGTAGCCTGAGCGGCGACCGGCGCTTCCGTGGCCCGGGGAGCCGCGGTAGGGGCAGCTACCGCCGGGGCGGCCTGCGTGGGTGCCGCCGTGGGCTTCTCGGCCGGCGCGCAGGCCAGGGCCAGGAGGGCCAGGGAGACGACCAGCGACAGAAGCAGCATCACTCTGGGGGCTTTGGAGAAAGACTTCCCGAAGCTCATGGTCGTCTCCTTCTACTCGTTGGTTAACAGGAACCACGTATAACAAAAGGCACTGGATTTGTCAATGGGCGCGCAAAAGTGGTCTGACAAAAAAGTCACAATGTATGGCAAGCGTCACGCACAAGGCCAGGGTCGGCTGAACACCTTGGTAAGCAACTAGGCGGGAGAGACCGGCAGCACGGGCCAGGAACGCCGGCCCAGTATCTGGAGCACTGCCACCAAAAGCTCACTTCGACAGGCTGGCTCTCTCCCACGCGCCAAACCAGCACACAAAGTTGACGCCGCTTCAAGAAAGGGAATTCTTGCCGCAAGGCTTTCCTTGTGGCTATCGGTCTGGATTTCGACTCGTCTCTGATGGGTCTACGCCCCCACGATTCCCTTCCTTCCCAACGCCCGCTCCAACGAGGGTTGCATCTTCATGGCGCGGAACTCGGCGATGGCGAAGTCCAGGTGCCCCAGGGCCTCCTTGCGCTCCTGAGGGTACTGGCCCAGCAGCAGCTCCGCCAGCTGCAGGTGGGTGAGGGCGATCTCCGGGCGGAAGCTGATCTTGCCCGCCGCCTCCAGGGCCTGCTGGTAGTAGGCCCGCGCCTGCTCCGGCTCCCCCAGGAGGGCCGCTGCTGCCCCCAGGTGGCGCGCCGGGGTGGTCAAGGCGGCAGCCGACAGAGAGGCCGCCGGCGCCAGCAGCGGCGCCAGGAGGGCGACCGCCTCCCTGTCCCCTAACACCAGCGCCGCCTCTAGGGAGTGGATGGAGATGCCTATGGGCGCCTCCTCGGCATCGCCGGGGTTGGTGAAGGGGACCAAGGACTGGCGCAGGGCGGCCCTGGCCTCCTCGAGCCGGCCCAGGTGGGCCAGGACCCACGCCCGGCGGGCGCTGACCATCAAGGCTTCTTGCCGCTGGCCCGCCATCTCCCCCGCCTGGCCGACGAGCCCAAGGGCCTCCTCGCCACGGCCCAGATAGACCAGAGGCCGCACTGGGAAATTGCCAGCGTTCTGGCGGCCAAAGACGGGACTTCCCAGCTCGTCGGCCCGCTGGACGAAGCGCCGGCTGTGCTCCAGGACCTCCTCCAGGTGGCCCTCCTGGAGCACTCCCTCCATCACACTCTGAGCCTCCCAGAGCTGTGCCACAGGGTCCCGGGTGCGGAGGGCCAGGGCCTTGAGCTCCCCCAAAACGGCCTCGGCCCGAGACCTCTGGCTGTGCATCACCAGGAGCAGGCGCAGGAAAAACAGGAGGGCGGCCAGGTCGCGGGCGGGGACGCCCTCCCGAGGCCGGCCCGCGAGCTCTTGGGCCAGACGCAGCTGCTCCCCGACACCCCGCGGCGTAGTCCAGGCCGCAGCAATCATCCCCCGAGTAGCCTCAAAGAGGGCCTCGGGGTCATCCAGGCGGCGCGCCAGCTCCAGAGCCCCCGCTCGCAGGGCGCGGGCCTCGGCGAAGCGCCCCACCGAATACCGGACGTTTGAAAGGAACAGGTCGGCGTACACCCGGTCCACGCTCCCTGGCTCGGCATACCGGTCGGCCCTCTGGGCCCACCCCTCGAAAACCGGAGTCCCCATCATCGAGGCGTTGCCATAGGCGATCAGCGCCCGCCGGGCCACCTGGCAGGCCAGGGAGGCCCGCCGGCGGTCCCCCAGGGCCTCGGCCAGGGCAAAGGCCTCCTCGGCCGCCTGCTGAAAGGCCCGCTGGGGCTCGCCCGCTGGCATCAGGGCCTCCGCCAGGGCCAGGAGCAGGTCGCACCGCTTGGCCTTGTCGTCGGGATCCAGCACCTCCTGCACCTGAAGGCACCGGTCCAGGTGGCTTGCGGCCTCCCCGTAGGCGAAGACGGCCAGGGACCGGCGGGCCGCCAATTCGCCGTACTGCACCGCCTTCCCCAGGTCTGCCGGCTCCGAGGAGTAAGAGAAGTGCTCCGCCAACTCCACCGCGTGCTCCTCCAGCCGCCGTCCGTACACCTGCTCCAGGGCCCTCGCCACCTGCTGGTGCATGCGAATGCGCCGGGGGGCGATGATCTCTTCGTACAGGGTCTGCCGGAAGAAGGCGTGGCTGAAGCGATAGTTCACGGCCCCGCCCACGGCGCCCCGCTCCTCCAGAATCCCCACCCCCTTCGCCTCCTCCAGGGCATTGAACAGCTCCTCCTCTCCCACTCCTGCTACCACCTGGAGGGCGTCCAGCCGGAACTCCCTCCCCATAACCGAGGCCACGCTCAACACCTTGTTGGACTCCTGGCTCAGGCGGGTGAGGCGCCTGCCGATGACGTCCCGCAGCCCCTCTGGAATGACCATCTCCGGGGGAGGCTCTCCGGTCTCGCGCCAGCGGCCTACCCAACGGCCTCCCTCCCGGTTGATAAGCCCCTCCTCGACAAGGTAGCGCATGACCTCCTGGACGAACAGCGGATTGCCCTCGGTCTGCCGATACACCCCTTCCGCCAGCTCGTGGCGCACCTCTTGAGTAGCCAACTCGCTCAACATGCGGTGCACCTCGCTGACGGTGAGGCCCCGTAGCAGCACGCGGGCGAAGGTGGAGACACGCCTGAGCTCCGCCAGGACCGCCGAGAGGGGGTGGCTGCGGTCCACCTCCACGTCCCGGTAGGTGCCCACGACCAGGAGGCGGG
>OBEQ012393897.1_pt1 | contig 12768 bp, 8 predicted proteins | sample 1670901 | NCBI WGS metagenome assembly OBEQ01 (sample SAMEA104232315, study PRJEB22302) | groundwater metagenome | biome: forest; feature: aquifer; material: groundwater | place: USA | collected 2011-08-07 | depth 5.4 m
CCCGTGGGTCGCCGGTCCCCGCCGAGGTCACGCCCCTCGGCGGCCAGGCACGCGCGCTCATGACACTCGGCGAGGTCCAGGACGCCGAGGAGAACATCATCGCCGCGCTCGGCCTGCCCAAGGAGTTCATCAAGGGCGGCTTCTCGGCCATGGGCTCCGGCATTCAGCTGCGCGTCCTCGAGAACCAGCTCTTGCATAACACTGGCGATCTCAACGACCTCCTTCAGTGGGTCACGGACAGGGTCGCCAGGCTCCTCGGCTGGGCGCCCATCGAGGCCGAGCTGGCTCCGTTCCGACTCATCGACGATGCCCAGCAGAAGATGGTCCTGCTCGAGATCAACCGCTCGGACCCGCAAGGTCCGTGGATCTCCAAGAAAACCATCGGGGAGGCGTTCGAGATCGACCCGGTCGAGGAGCGCGAGCAGCGCAAGCAGGAGGCGCTCGACGAGGTCCGCTACCAGCAGGAGCTGCAGGTCGCGGTCACCAAGCTCCAGAACAACCTCGCCGTGCAGGTGCAGGCGCAGGCGGCGATGGGCCAGCGGGGCCTCGCCTACGACCAGCAGCAGGTCATCGCCCAGGCTGACCAGATGGTCGAGCAGCTGCTCCAGCTCGACCCGGGCACTCGAAGGTCACAGCTACACGGGCTGGAGATTGAGGACCTGGTTCTCTACTCGGTGGTCAAAAAGCGCCTTGAAGACGCCCAGGTTGCGAAGAATCAGGCCGCCGTCCAGCAGGCACGCGCCAGCGGCGGTATGGACGGCATGGGCGGCCCACCTGGCGGCCCGGCTCTCTGACCTCGAAAGGACCACGATGGCCAAAGGAAACACGCCCAGCTTTGCCGACCTCATCGAGGACGCACAGCGCACGCCCGGCGCGCCGGGACGTGGCCACGACCTCACCAGCCCGTTCGGCGCGCGCCAGCCCGCCGACCACCGCGTCGTCGACCTCGGTGGCGACGGCGACCAAGTGCCCGGTGGCGCCGAGTTCGATTATGCCGCCCACGTCGATCGCTTCGTCTTGCCGACCGACAAAATCGAATACGAAGAAGTGCTCAATACGATTCTCCAGGCGAAGGCGGTCCTCCGGTACGAGGACAGGTCCATCACCAAGGAGGGCGACGCCATCGTCCTCATCTGCTACCTCACGTACAAGCCTTCGGCCCGTCGTGAGGCCCGGCTCCGTCGCGAAGCCGACGAGGAGCGCCGCAGCTAACGATGGCCGGCCCGAACCTCCAGCCGGTTCTCGTCGACGCGTTCACGCGCCGTGAGGACATCCGCCGCAAGGCCATCGACGCGCTCCGCGACTCGTTCCCGATCAAGACGCGGACTTACACCGTCGAGCTGTCCGATCCCCGCGTCGAGGCCCGCGATCTCTCGTCGGGCGAGCAGAAGCGGGCGCTCCTCGAAGGCCGAACGCTCAGCGAGCGCCTGCGTGGCGACCTTACGGTCCGCAGCGCCCAGGGCCAGCTGGTCCACGAGGCGAAGGACTTCACCCTGCTCCACCTGCCCTTCTTCACACAACGCCATACTCTCTGCCTCGATGGGACTGAATACAGCGTCTCCAACCAACTCCGAACCCGCCCCGGCGTCTACACGCGCCGGCGCGGCAACGAGGAACTCGAAGCCACCTTCAACCTGTCCAAGGGCCAGAACTTCCGCCTGCTCATGGAGCCCGAGAAGGGGCAGCTCTTCCTCCAGCCTGCGGCCGGCACGTCGCGCATCGCGCTCTACCCCGTCCTGCGCGCGCTCGGCGTGCCGCACGAGGACGTCGCCCGCCATTGGGGCGCCGAGGTCGCCGAGCTGAACCGGGCCGCGTTCAAGAGTCCCGACCGCCACGTCGAGAAGCTGTACGGAGCGTTCATCCACCCGGCCCAGCAGAACCACAAGACCCTCGAGGAGAATGTCCGGGCGCTCCACGACTACCTGGGCGCGACTGCCATGGACCCCGAGGTCACCCGTGCGACCCTGGGCCACGCCTACGACAAGGCGACGCCGCCGGCGCTGCTGGCCGCCTCGAAGAAGCTCCTGGACGTCCACCGAGCCGCCGTCGACACCGACGACCGGGACTCGCTCGAGTTCAAGACCTTCCATTCCGTCGACGACTTCCTGGCCGAGCGCATCCGCCTCCAGGCCCGTGCGCTCAGGCAGAAGCTCGGCATCAAGCTCGAGGCCCACAAGGGCGACCTCAGGAAAGCACTCCCGCCGGGGGCGTTCACGCGGTCGCTGCACGGATTCCTGACCGGCTCCTCGCTGTCGGCGGTGCCGACGCAGATCAACCCCATGGAGCTCATCGACAGCGCCGTGCGCGTCACGTCGCTCGGCGAAGGGGCCATCGGCTCCGACCGGGCCATCCCGATCGAGGCCAGGAACCTGCATCCGACGCACCTCGGGATCATGGATCCAGTTCGCACCCCAGAATCGCTCGCCGCCGGCATCGACATCCGCGCCGTCCTGTCCGCCCATCGCGACGCCCAGGGCATCCTCTATGCGCCGCTCCGCAACGTCCGGTCGGGCAAGAAGGAGTTCGTCAGCGCCACCGACCTCATGAAGTCGGTCGTGGCCTTCCCCGGTGAAGAGGTCCGCGCCGGCAAGATGGTCGACGCGCTCGCGCACGGCGAGGTTGCCCGGGTCCCCGCCTCCCACGTCACGCACCAGGTCGACCACGCCTCGGACCTCTACGGTCCGACGACCAACCTGCTCCCGCTGCTGAACGGCATGCAGGGCAACCGCTCGCTCATGGCCTCGAAGCACCAGTCTCAGGCGTTGTCGCTCGTCCACCGCGAGGCTCCGCTCGTCCAGGTGAAGTCGTGGAACCCGGGCACCACGGTCGAGAAGGAGATGGTGCGCCTGATCGTGCCGACCGCGCCGGTCGCCGGCGTCGTGACCAAGATCGACGGCGACTACGTGCACATCCGGCCCGACGCCCAGAAAGCGGCGGCGGCCGCGGACGCCGAGGAGGTCGAGTTCTACTCGGACTTCATCAAGCTCGGCGACGACGGGACCATTCGCCTCCACTACGACACGAACTTCCCGCTCGCGGCGAAGACGTTCCTCCACAACACCCTCAAGGTGAAGGAAGGCGATCGCGTCGAAGCGGGCCAGTCCCTCGCCGACTCGAACTTCACGAAGCACGACACCCTCGCCCTGGGCACCAACCTCAGCGTTGCCTACATGCCGTACCGCGGCCTCAACACCAACGACGGCCTGGTCGTCTCGGAGGGCGCGGCCAAGCGCCTCATCTCCGAGCACATGTACAAGTACGTCCTGCAGCTCGCCGGCGGCGTGCTGCTCGGTCGCGAGCGGCACCGCACGTACTTCGGCCAGAAGTATCAGGCGCGCCAATACCAGGCGCTCGACGAGGACGGCGTCGTGAAGCCGGGCACCGTGGTCGAGCCGCACGACCCGCTCATCGTGGCCGTCCGCGAGAACCAGGTCACTGGCAACGCGGCGCTCCTCGGACGCCTGTCCAAGTCGCTCGTGAAGCCGTTCGCGGAGGAGGTCGAGACGTGGGACCACGACCGCCCAGGCACGGTCATCGACGTGGTCAAGACGGCATCGCGCATCACGGTGACGGTCAAGACCGAGGAGACGCTGCAGGTCGGCGACAAATTGAGCGGGCGCGCGGGGCAGAAGGGCGTCATCGCCAAGATCATCCCCGACGCCCAGATGATTCAAGACGAGAGCGGCAAGCCCATCGACCTCTTGTTCACGTCGGCCGGCATCGTCTCGCGCATCAACCCGGCGCAGGTGATCGAGGCCGCGCTGGGGAAGGTCGCGGCCAAGACCGGGAAGCCGATCGCGGTCGAGCAGTTCTCGCCCAAGGACAACGTCCAGTTCGCTCGTGAGGAGCTCGCCAGGCACGGCCTCAAGGACAAGGAGACCGTCCTCGACCCCGTGACCGGCAAGAGCATCCCGGGGGTTTTCGTAGGTCGGAGCTACATCCTGAAGCTCTTCAAAACTACGGACTCCAATTTTGCCGCGCACGGCGCCGGCCGCTACGACTTCAACCAGCAGCCCGCGCGCGGGGGCGACGACGGCGCCAAGGCCCTCGGCAAGATGGAGTTCGACGGCCTGGTCGCCCACAACGCCCGCAACGTCCTGCGCGAGGCCGCGACGCTGAAGAGCCAGAAGAACGACGAGTTCTGGCGCGCCGTGCAGCTCGGCCTGCCCACGCCCGCGCCGCAGGCGTCATTCGCCTACAACAAGTTCCTCGGGCTCCTGCAGGGCGCTGGCATCAAGGTGGACAAGCAGGGCTCGCGCCTGACGCTCGGGCCGCTCACGGACGCGGACATCACCAAGATGTCGGCGGGCGCGCTCAAGGACCCGCACAAGCTGCTCAAGGCGAAGGACCTCACGCCCGAGCCGGGAGGCCTGTTCGACCCTGCGGTCACCGGCGGCACGACCGGGACGAAGTGGTCGCACGTTGACCTGCACGAGCCGGTAGTCAACCCGGTGTTCGCCGAGCCCGTGCGCCGGCTCCTCGGCCTCACGCAGAAGGAGTTCGACGAGCGCCACGCCCAGCGCGGCGGCGAGTGGTTCCGGCGCGAGCTGTCCGGCATCGACGTCGGCCGGAAGCTCGAGGAGCTGCGGCGGGACACCCGGCAGCTGCGCGGCGCGGCCCTCGACAACGCCGTGAAGCAGATCAAGTACCTCACCGCGCTCGAAGCCAAGAAGCTGTCGCCCGCCGAGGCCTACGTCCTCACGAAGGTCCCTGTGACGCCGCCCATCCTCCGGCCCGTGCTGCCGCTCAAGGATGGCCGCCTGCAGGTGAGCGACGCGAACCTGCTCTACCGGGACGCCTTCCTCGCCAACCAGAAGCTTCACGACGTGAAGGGCATCTTGCCCGCTGACGAGCTGCGCGGCCCGCGACAGCACCTCTACGAGGCGGTCGGCGCCGTGTTCGGCGTGCACGACCCGGTGAGTCCGTCCGCCGAGAAGCGCGGTGCCAAGGGCTTCCTGACGCTCATCAGCGGCACTCGGCCCGGGAGCGGCTTCTTCCAGGCCAAGCTCATGAAGCGCCAGCAGGACGTGTCCGGCCGGGCGACCATCGCCCCGGACCCGACGCTCGGCATCGACGAGGTCGGCATGCCGGAGGACATGCTGTGGGCGATGTACGGCAAGTTCGTGATCGGGCGGCTGGTGAAGAAGGGCTACCCCGCGCTCGACGCGCAGCGGATGGTCGACGAGAAGAATGCGCTCGCGCGGCAGGAGTTGCTGGCGGAGTCGCGTGAGCGGCCCGTCCTTCTGAACCGCGCGCCATCCTTGGCGAGACACAGCATCGTCGGCGCGTACCCTAAGATCGTTTCAGGGAAGACGCTCCTCCTCAACCCCTTTGCGGAGCGTGGCTTAAATGCGGACTACGACGGCGATGCCCTGCAGGTCCACGCACCCATCACGCCGGCAGGCGTCGAGGACGTGAAGAAGCTGACGCTGTCGTGCTTGATCTTCGGGGACCGCAAGCCGGGACAGCTCAACGTCGCGCCCGATATGGAGGCGGTCATCGGGTTGCACCGGGCCACGAAGAGCAGGGCCGACGGAGACGCTAAGCACTTCGAGTCCAGGCGCGAGGCGCTAGCGGCGTACCACCGAGGGAGCGTTGCACTTGGCGATGCGGTCGTGATCGCGCAGGAGCAATGACAATGGCACCCAGCTCGGTGGGCGACGGCACTGCTCGAGGTGACGCTTGGCCCTCTTCCCGCTCGCCTACCGGTCGCGAGTTCGTCATGTTCGCTACCGAGAACCGAGCTGGGGCTACACGCGCCATCTTCCGGATGGGAACGCCACCTTATGTCACGGCCATGGCGGCCGGGTGCCACCAGGCGCTGCGTCCTACGCCCGCGTGACCGCAGTCACCGACGCAATACTTCCTCGAGGATCCTATCCCTTGACCGTGTAGGCCGTGCCGCGGGCAACGCCTTTCTCCCCGATCTGCTTGTCGGCAAGAAGCTCTCGATCGGCAGATTCCGTAGGGCGTCGATGGCATTGCGTCGCGGACATGCGGCTGCCACGCCTTGCTGCGTCGCACCGAGTCAAAAAACTGCTCGCTCGCATCGGTAACGTGGAAGCATGCGCGCATGCTCAACGTGCAACGATCGCGGCAGGGCGCAGCCCTCGTGGCCGCACTGCTTCTGGCTTGCGCAGGCCCCGCCGCGCGCGCTCCCCAGCCGACCTCCTCGCCACCAGCCCCGCCCTCGTCGCCGGTCGAGCCCATCGTCGCGTCCGCGAAGGCCGAGCCGACCACCGCGGAGATCCTGGCGGCGTCACATCTTCCCGCCGCGATCACCCATCCCCTCGCCGACGATCCAATGCAGGTGACCGTGCACCGACTCGCCAACGGCCTCACGGTCTACATCAGCCCCATGCCGAGCGAGACCTCGCTGCAAGCGTGGACGGTAGTGCGCTCCGGCGCGCGCAACGATCCCGCCGACGCGACCGGCCTCGCGCACTACCTCGAGCACATGAACTTCAAGGGTACCGGCACGATCGGCACGCACGACTACGCGAGTGAGCGCCCGCACCTGGACAAGATCACCGACTACTACGCCCGCCTGCGCGGCGCCAGCGAGGGTGAGCGTGCGGGGATCCTTGCCACGATCGATGCCGAGAATCAGGAGGCCAGCAAGTATTCCAACCCGGGCGAGCTGTCCCAGCTCTACGAGCGCCTGGGCATCTCGCGCTTCGACGCCTTCACCTCGACAGACGTGACCGCTTACACCCACGAGGTTCCCGCCAACCTCGTCGGCGTCTGGGCCCAGGTCGAGGCCGAGCGCTACCGCGCACCCGCGTTCCGCGAGTTCTACTCCGAGCTCGAGTCGGTCTACGAGGAGCGCAACATGCGCGACACGCCGGAAAGACGCGTGTGGGAAGCGGACAACCTCGGCCTCTTCCCTGAGCATCCCTACGGCACGCAGACGGTCATCGGCACCGTCGATCACCTGAAGACACCTCGATTCGCCGAGATGCTCGAGTACTTCAAGAGCTGGTACGTGCCCAACAACATGGCCATCGTGCTGGTGGGTGCGGTCGATACGGAGAAGACGGTCGCCGCGCTGGACAAGGCGTTCGCGAGCTGGACGCCGCGGCCGCTCCCGGCGCCGCCGCCCGGGCGCATCGTACCGCTCACCGGACGCGTCGAGAAGGAGGTGCTCGACAAGGGCCAGCAGACGATCACCCTTTCCTGGCTCCTGCCGCGCGGCAGCTACGATGGCGCGACCTGGGATCTGCTGTCCGAGCTGCTCGGCTCCCAGGGCGGCCTGCTGCAGAAGCAGCTTGTACTCACGCAGAAGGTGCCCTGGGTCAGAGCTTTCATCTTCGAGCAGAAGGATGCCAGTCGCTTCATGATCCAGGCTGGGCTCGCCGACCATCAGACCCACGAGCAGGCCGAGCAGCTCATCGTCGAGGTGCTCGATCGCGTGACCGCGGGCGACTTCCCTGAGGAGCTCGTACCGACGCTCGCGCTCAACCGCCACGTCGCCACGCAGCTCGAGCTGGAGAGCGCGGAGTCGCGCGCCTCGCTCCTCCAGGACGCGTTTAGCGGCGACCGCGAGTGGGCCGACGACGTGGCGCGCGTGAAGCGACGCGAGCTCGTCAGCAAGACCGACATCGCAAGGGAAGCGAAGGCGCACCTCGGCAAGGCCTACGTTGCTGTCTACCGCAAGCAGGGTGACTACGTCCCGCCCAAGGTCGACAAGCCGAAGATCACGCCCATCGCGATCACACGCAAGGATCTGGGCGATTTCGCCCAGTCGATCCTGAAGCTACCCGTCGAGCCGATCGAGCCGCACTTCCTCGAGAACGAACGTGATTTTCAGCGCGGCAAGCTCATCACCGGCCCCCTGGTCACTAGCCGCAACGAGACCAGCGACCTTTACGAGGTCACATACCTCTTCGAGGGCGGCTTGACCGCCAATCCGAGGCTCTGCTGGGCGCTCCAGTCGCTCCACTTGACCGGAACGCGGGAGCTCTCGGCGGTGGCGGTGCAGGAGAAGCTCTATGGCCTGGCGACGAGGGTCACAGGTGGATGCGAGAGCGATCTTGCCTACCTGACCGTTTCGGGTGCCGACACGAGCATGGAGCCCGCGCTCGCTTTCGTACGCGCCTGGCTGGCCGCGCCGCGCATCGAGGCCGGCGAGGTCCAGCGCGCCATCGCCAACGAGATGCGCTCTCGCCGCGAGTACATGGACCAGAAGGAGTACCGGCAGGGCGCCGCCTACGACTACCTGCTCCATGGCAAGGACAGCGCCTACTTGAAGGGCGTCCTCTCGAACCGCGAGCTCCAGGCGCTCACCCCCGATGCAGTAAGCCGCGAGCTCACCTCGCTATCCACGCTGGCACACACGACGCTCTACTTCGGGCCGCGTCCACTCGATCAGGTCGCGCCGGTAGTGGCCTTCGGCAGCGCGCGGCGGCCGGGCGTGCCCGCGAGGGCTCGCGTGCTCGTTCGCAGCCGCAAGCCGGAGATCCTGTTCGTGCCCTTCGTCAGCGCCGACGCGCGCGTCTATCTGTCGATCCCTGGCGGCAAGGAGCGCGGCCCCGATCGCGCGAGTGCGCGCATGTTCGGCACGTTCGCCCATCGCTACACGTGGGAGGAGGTCCGCGAGGCGCGTGGCCTCGCCTACAGCGTGAGTACCTGGTACTCGCTCAACCAGCGCAGCCAGGACGAAGGCGGGGTGGTCTCCTCGGTGGCCAGCCAGGCGGACAAGCTCCCCGAGATGTTGCCCTTCCTGTTGTCCCTCCTCGCCGATCTTCGTCCTTCGCAGACGCGCTTCGAGTCGGCCAAGACCTCGCTGGAGACCATCTACCGCACCACTCGCAGCACCCCACGCGAGGTACCACGTCAAGTCTACGGCTGGGGCAGGCTCGGCCTGGACCGGGATCCCCGGCCCGGCGAGTGGGAGGCAGTGAGAGCGGCCACGATCGACACGTTGACCCGGTTCAGCCTGCGCGTCACCAAGGCCGCGCCCTTCCGCATAGTCGTCATCGGCGACCCGGCGCGGATCGATCTGGCGGCGCTGCGCAAGATCGTGCCGGTGCGCGAGCTCACGCCGGAATCACTCTTTGGCTACGGCGCATTCCCACCTGCCACTCCCTGAGCACGTCACTCCTGCCGCTTGTTGGCAGCAGGCGGGCCGGCAGGCGGCCGATGACCATCATGAACCGGTCGTCGAACTGGTGACCCGGTTCATCAACATGCAGGCTCTCGGCGGCGTCATTGCCGAGGGCCAACCCATCAAGATGGCCTCGCTGCCGCCCAGCCTTTGTGTCGGCATGGCGGCGACGTCGACGACCCCGACTTCAACAACGTCCACGTCGAGACAGCGTGGCCCGGGTAGAGCGACGCCCACGACCCATCGTGGCTGTGCTATCAGCGATGTCATGAAGGCTACCAATGCCCTCCTCGTCCGCGCCACGATCTGCAGCGTGCTCTTCAGCGCCACCCTTGTCTTCGCAGCTCCGAAGGAGTCGGACGCGGGCATCGAGCGATGCCGTGCTCTCGCCCAAACATGCAACGATGCCCTCGTCTCCGAGGACTATGCGACGTTCGCCAAGTGCACGCACCCGAAGGTCGTCAAGGCGTTGGGCGGGCCCGAGGGTATGGCGAAGTTCCTGCGCTCTGGGCGAGAGAAGATGAGAACGGAAGGCGCAGACTTCCTGTCGGGTACCGTGGAGGCGCCGAGCGAGCTCATCCCGGCGGGGAAATTGCTCGTCGCAATCCTGCCTACCACAATCACGATGAAGGTTCCCGGAGGCAAGCTGGTCAAGAGGAGCCACCTCATCGGCATCTCGCGCGACAGGGGTCGACACTGGACGTTCATCGACCGCGAGGGGCTCAACGCCGACAACCTGAAGCAGTTCGTGCCGGGGCTTCCTGCGCGAGTGCAGCTTCCGGATCGGCAGGAGGCAGTGTTCGAGCCCTTGAAGAGCGGATCGAATTGATCCACCGCAGACCCGTGAGCGGACAACGGCGGCATTCCTGGATGGCAGTCGGATTGGTGACGTATCTCAGTAGCAGGTGATGACGCGTGTCAGGGAAGTGGGCTTGGGCCGGCGGTGAAGCCTTTGCGCCGTGACGCCTCTGTCGGATAGGCGCGAGAAAGCGTCCATGCCGCGCCTGCTGCGACAATCACGCCCACAGCGATGACGAGCAGCGCGGACGCGCGATCGCCACCGGGTGTCCGCCACGAGCCCGATACCATGAACACCGTGGTCGCGACCATGTTGTTCGTCACGTGCGCAAGGATCGCAGGACGGATGCTCTTCGCGCGCTCCACCCCCCATCCGAAGTACACACCCAGCACGACCGCGGAGAGTCCCTGGACCAGGTTCATGTGAAAGGTCCCAAATGCCAGCGCTGTTATGGCAATGGCCACACCGGGCCCCCAGCGGTCTCGAAGTCGCGTTTGACAATACCCCCGAAAGAAGAGTTCTTCGGCGAAGGGTACCAAGCCGCCGAGCAGGACGAATGTGAACACCATCTGCCCGCCGGAATCGCTTTTCAGCTTGCCGAGCAACTCGAGCGATCTGTTGGGGTAGGCCGGCAGCACGAGCGACGTGAAGGCACCGGAGGCCAAACCCAGGGCAGCCGCGCCGATCGCGAAGATGAGGCGGGCAGCGAACCGACCGCCTGCGGGACCCAGACGCAAGCGAACCATCCCAGGCATCGGCGAGAGCCACGCTCCAAAGAGGGCGAGGGCCCCGAACGTCGCAGCAGAAACGAAGATACTCACCAGCACACCGGCCCGTGAGTGCACGACCTGGCCAACCGCTTCGGAGACAATCTTCGGTTCACCAAGTCCACTACCTGTTCGCGCAACGGCCATCACGGCGAAGGCGATGGAGCTGATGATGAGACTCGTCGCCAGCGCCGCAATGAGCGCGACGAACACGGTCCAGACACGGGGGCGTCGCAGGTCGCTTGAGGGACTGCCCGTCGAGGCGTCGATGGCCGGGGTAGGAAGCGGCGTTCCCGGGAAGCCGGCGGGACTTGTTGGGGTTTGCGTCATGTGTGCAGATGCTCGATGTGTCTGAACTGCGAGTTCTACTTGAACTCGGCGCGCTACAGGCTGCCGCCGTTTGTGGCACTTCGACCGAAGATGCCTATCCGCGACCTATACTTCCTCCGTGCTGCCATGCCTGCAGGCCCGGTTTCTCCTCGGCCAAGCCGACGCCTGCGCTGCCCACGGCCTCAAGCAGGCAGCTGAGGAGCTTCGTCTCCAGCTGCCTCGCCGGCAGTTCCATGGCATCGACGCCGCCCTTCGCTCCGAGAAGCAGCGAGACGAGAAGAAGGCCGAGGAGGGCATCAGCCCACCGCTCGAGTCGCAGGTCGATGCCGCCGGCCCCGCCGAGCAGCTCACCGCCGTCCTGCGCGCCGTTCCCGTCCCGCAGCCGCCTGCCGCCCAAGCCGCCAAGGACCGTCTCGACCGCGGCGCGCTCTGGAGCACCCCGTCGAACATCGGCACCGGCGACCTCGGACCGTCGACCAACGGAGGAATCGTCTGATGCTCGACCGCATGATGACAGCCGGCATGCGCGACGCATGCACCTCCCTCGGTGTCAGCTTCGAGAAGCTCGCCGCGCTCACCCCACCGCCGGGCCTGTGGGCCAAGGCCAGGACCTTCGGCAGCGGGCAGCTCGACGCTGCGAAGGCGCTCGCCAAGAACGTCCGCGGCGGCCTCGGCGGCGCGGCCAACCCCGGCGTCATCACGGGAGCGGTGCCACCGCAGAGCGCGGCGCTGGCACGGGGAGCGCAGCGCACGCAGGCCGTGCAGAACCTGAAGACCCTCGCCCCCTCCCTGGCCCTCGCCGGCGGGGGCTACCTACTGCACCGCTCGAACGAGAACGCCGAGCGCGAGCGCCAGCAGCAGATGCAGCAGCAGCGCCTCTTCTGAGTTCCTCGTGAGCACCCTCGGTGAACATCTCGTCGACGCCGTCCTGCCCACCGAGTACCGCGGCCGCGGTCAGCTGACCAAGGCCAAGCTCCACGAGCTCCTGGTCGAGGTCGCCAAGAAGCACCCGGCCGACTACCCTCGCATCGTCACCGACCTCAAGCGCCTCGGCGACGAGGTGGCGACGCTCGAAGGGATCTCGGTGGGCCTCGATGACGTGGGCCCAGACTACGCCTCGCGGGATGCGCTCGTGGCGCCCTTCGCGAAGCGCTTTCACGCCGCTCACGGCGCCGACAAGGAGCAGGCGCTCCTCGACGCGCAGAACGCCATGGTCACCTACGCGTCCGGCCACGCCGGCGCGATGGGCGACATGGTGCGATCGGGTGGCCGCGGCAACGCCGGGCAGCTCATGAAGATCGTGGGCGCGCCCCTCCTGGCCCGCGACGAGAAGGATCAGATCGTCCCCTGGCTGCTCGCCCGGAGCTACGCCGAGGGGCTCAAGCCCTCCGACGCGTGGGTCGCCGGCAATGAGGCGCGCATCAACGCCATCAAGTCCAATATCTCCGTCGTCGAGCCCGGCGACCTGACCAAGATCCTGGTCAACAACATGGGCGACAAGCTCATCACCACGCCCGACTGCGGGACGACGAACGGCATCGTGATGAAGGCGTCCGAGCCGAGCGTGGTCGACCGGCACATGGCGCACGCGCTTACGAACCCCCAGGTGACCTCCGGCACCCTCGTCACTCCCCAGCTCGCTAGCCGGATCGCCGCCGCCAACGACGTTGTGGTCGTGCGCTCGCCCATGACTTCCTCGCGCCCGACGGCGTGTGCCCGAAAAGCCAGGGCCCCGGCTACCCCCGCAAGCCTCCCCCCCCCGGCCC
>OBEQ012035094.1_pt1 | contig 12767 bp, 12 predicted proteins | sample 1670901 | NCBI WGS metagenome assembly OBEQ01 (sample SAMEA104232315, study PRJEB22302) | groundwater metagenome | biome: forest; feature: aquifer; material: groundwater | place: USA | collected 2011-08-07 | depth 5.4 m
ATCTCGAGTCCCGCATAGGGGCCGAGCGCGATCTCGCCGTAGGTATCAAGGACGGCCTTGGCTCCCTTTTTGCGCAACTGGACCGCCTTGATGAAGGATGACCCGACGTCGATGCCGACGACAGCCAGCGTGGGCTTTGCGCCAAAAAGGCCGCCAAACATATCGGTGATCGGGTTACCCATGAGAGATATGATAGCATAATTTCAGTTGTCAGTTGCTAGTTTCTAGTGGATAGGAGGCAAAAGATCAAAAAATATTCATGCATTTTTCTAGGGACTAGAAACTAGCCACTAGAAACTGAATTATGTATGCTCACCCTATGCAAACGCTGTGGAATCAATTCCTTTCTATCCTTTTTCCCGAGCACTGCATCGGCTGTGGGAGAGGTGGCACAGCGCTTTGTGCCCTGTGCGAGCGGACCATCACGGGGAAACCGACGGCCCTCTCCCGCTCCACCGCGGCACTCTTTGACTACAAGAATCCTCTCGTCAAAAAGGCGATCTGGGCGCTCAAATACGACCGCCACCTCTCGCTCGGCAATTACTTCGGCATCGCCCTGTATCGCGAGTTCTTTAAGCACCTCGCCCGGAGTAGCGGAAAGTCGGGAGACATATATATCATCCCCGTTCCCTCTTCGTCGGGAACGCTCCGGGAGCGCGGCGACAATCATGCGGAAAAGATCGCAGAAAGCATCGTGAAATGCGCCGCAAAGGACGGATTTCTCCTCGTCGCAGACGCGCACATCCTCTATAAGGAAAAAGAGACAAAGCGACAGGTCGAGACCAAAGACAAGAAAGAGCGCCTCGCCAACCTCCGCGGCGCATTTGCGGTGAAAAACGCTGAACGTATTGAGGGGAAGACGGTCGTCCTCATCGACGACGTCATCACGACGGGGGCCACCCTCCGAGAGGCGCGCGCGGTCTTAAAAGCGTTCGGACCGAAGAGAATTTTAGCGATCGCGGTGGCACACTAATTAGTGACGAGGGATGAGAAATGAGCGATGAAGAAAGATGAAATTCCTAAATCGAAACGCACTGGTCACCAGCTAATACCCATGCTAGGATAGCGAAATTAACGGAGGGTTGCGCCGAATGGTAAGGCAGCGGATTGCTAATCCGTCACGATTAAAACCCGTGTGTGGGTTCGAGTCCCACACCCTCCGCAATCGGCTTAAGAGAACGGTACGTTCGAGTAACGTGCCGTTGCGTGAGGGTGTGGGACGAGAAAGGCGCAGGCAATGCTGAGGCCCTGCGAGGCGCCGAGCCGGGGTCGAGAGTACTTAGATTTTTATGAGCGAAGCGAAATAAAAAACTTAGTAACTCGTGACCGAGTCCCACACCCTCCGCCTATTCTGGAACAGAAACCCTCCTCCAAGCACCCGGTTTCAGCGTGCCGAGCTTCACGTCCCCCGAGCGGGTGCGGACCAATTTTGTGATGCTTGCGCCGCTCTGCCCCGCCATGCGACGGAGTTGGCGATTGAGGCCCTGGTGGATGACAACGACAAGACTCTTCCGGCTCTTTCTTTCGACACGGTCGGCTTTCGCCATTCCCTCGGGAAGCTTCACTCCCTTTTTCCACCGCGCGATCATCGCATCGGGCACATTGTCGGCGAATTCCACAAGATATTCTTTTTCCGTTTCGAACTTCGGGTGCGTCAGTCGATAGAGAAGATCTCCGTCGTCAGTAAGAAGAAGGAGGCCTTCGCTTTCTTTATCAAGACGACCGACAGGCTTCAGATGCTGGAGTTCTTTCGGCAATAGATCCATGACCGTATGGGCTTCCTTTTCCGCTTCGCCTTTTGTCGTCACCGTCCCGACGGGCTTGTAAAGCGCGACCGTGGTCGCCCCCATCGTCCTTGCCGCAATGATCTTTCCGCCGTATTCCACCCGGTCTTTCGCGGGATCCACGGTCGCTCCGAGCGGGGCCACCTTGCCGTTGATGCGCACCTTTTTGGCACGCACCATCTCCTCCGCCGCACGGCGGGAAAGGTCGGTACTGTGGGCAAGAAATTTCGTGATCGGTTCCATGGGGGAACACTATCTCACTTGAGAGAAACAAACAATCCCATAGTAAGCAAGCTACTACAGGACTGGTCCCGCAACAAAAATCACGGGACTAAAAACAGAAACGCATATGGGCATCTTCGAGAGGCTTGAAAACAAACCGGTCCGCCCTTCCCGCGCGCGGATCGAACACAAAAAGCTTGTACGCCATCCACTCAACCTGAGCGGCAACCCAAAACCAATACAGAAAGCGACCAAGGAGTGACTGAACATCCCCCGTTCCGGACTTACGCAGGAGCTTCCGCAGTGTTGCCTGTGTCGGAACGACAGGAAGATCCACATCTTTCTCCCAGGGACTGTAATTGAAGTCTAATTTACGCTCCAATCGTCCGCGCAAAGTCATATCAATATTGTGGTAGCCGAGAAATTCAGTACCACTCATGACGGAACATCCGCTTTGGAGGATCTTGGTAATGCGCGCTCCAAACTTCACAAGCATTTCAAAGAAAGCTTTTTCCGATCCGCCTGATACGGCTTGGATCAACATATCCACTTCTCCGACCGGAACGGTCGCAACGCTGATCTTCATGGCAACCTCCCATTCGGAGAATGCATCCATTCTTAGTGTACCCCGTAGTGAAAACTAACGCCAAGGTTACTGCGAGGTAGGCAACTCATGCGGAAAATGGGTTTTTGCCAACACCTATTGGTAAAAAAGGCATGTGCTGGTTGCTCGGGGGAATTCTTTCAAAAACAAAAGTACTTTTTATTAACGATCGTTAATAAAAAGTACTTTTGTTTTCGGTCACTACTTACCTGTTCGCGACAGGAGGGTCTTGATCGTCTTCAGCGCGATCTTGAGATCGAGGACAAAGGATCGGTTCTTCAAATAGTAGAGATCATATGCGAGCTTGTCCTTCGTTTCTTCGACGGTCTGCGGGGGCTTGTCGTGATGCACCTGCGCCCACCCGGACAATCCCGGCTGGATCAAGTGCCGCATATTGTAATACGGGATCTCGGACACGTACTGTGCGACGAGGTCCGGAAATTCGGGACGCGGACCAATAAGGGAAAGTTCGCCGCGCAAAACATTCCAGAGCTGAGGCAACTCATCGATGCGCGTCGCGCGCAGGATGCGCCCCACCTTCGTGATCCCCTGGACGTTGTCTTCCAGACGCTTGCCGGCATCCATGGTCGTCATTGTGCGGAACTTATAGAGGCGAATGGGGTGATTTCCCTTCCCGACACGTTCGGGAGTATAAAATATCGGACCGCCGTCTTCTATCTTGATCGCCAGCGCAACAAATGGCGCAAGAAGCGCGGCGGGAACGGAAAGAACGAGCGCAAGAGCGGTATCCATGATCCGCTTCAGAACGTCATAGCCGAAATGCGCGCGCGAAGAGACGTTCTCGAGGAACCACGAGTAACCGATGAGCGAGAGCGGTATCTTGTCGAAAATATCTTCGTAAATGCGATACTGCTCGACGAAACGAATGTGCGAAAAAATGAGGTTATAAAATTTCGGCAAGATCGGTGCGACCTTCTCGTTCTCCAGATCGATGACGATCGTTGTTACTCCCTCTGAATAAATGCCCGCCAGCACTTCGGAATCAAAATCGATGCCGTCGAGCTTGTCGATGTCGACCATGGTTGCGAAGCGGAGGGGGTAGATCGGACTCTCGTTCACGACCTTGTAGAGTGCATGTGTTTCCGATCCCGTCCCGATCAGAACAGCGGGCTCTTTGTGACGGAGGCCAAAAAGAGCAACTCCGAAAATACGCCACGTTGCGATAAAAATGATCGTGACAACAAGATCGATGAAGAGGATCGTCTTCGGGGTCAGTCCGAATGCGGGAATGAGGTAGAAGAAGAGAACGGCAATGAGCGAGTTCGCTGCCTGCGCATTCAAAATGAGTCCCGGAAGCTTCGACTTAAAAACGACCGTGTGCGGCTCGTAGAGAGAGGCGATGTAGTAGACCACGACCCAGATCGCGAAGATGTAAGTGAACGGAACAAGGTGGGTATTAAAGGGCGCGGCGTCGCCGGGAAAAAGCCCACGCAACCACACCGACACGGAAAGGGCGGCATAAAAAAGCACGACATCGCCGAGGAAAATAGCCGGGATATGCCATCGGGAGGATCGGTTCATGTATATGAAAGCTAACAAAAACCGCTTCACAAAGGAAGCGGGACTAGCAATGAGGGATGAGAAGAGCCGCCCCCAGAGAGAGAGCGGCTCGGTTCGCGATGAGAAATTCAACCCCTGGACAGGGTCATCAAAAGCACCCCCAAGTTGAACAAAGATGCCATTGTTGAAAGAGCTGCCATGCCCTTATTCCCGCTCATCGCGTTATAAACAGCTACGCCCCCCAGAAGGGCGAAAAAGAAGATGGTGATGCTGATGTTCATGAATGAGCTCCATTTGGTGAACTTGCAAAAATACTGTATCAAATAATTATATATTTGTCAATACTCCCCTGTCCACATGCCGGCGGTTATAGTGGTATACAACTCGCGTGAAGATTTTGTATGTCATAACTAAGAGCAACTGGGGAGGCGCACAGCGCTATGTTTTCGACTTGGCGACCGGGTCACGCGCGGAGGGTCACGATGTCGCCGTTGCACATGGCAGGGCCGAGGGGGGCGGGGCCGGAGTTCTCGGCCAGCGCCTTCGTGAGGCCGGAATACGGACCGTCCCGCTCGCCGAACTGGAGCGCAACGTCAGCGCATGGAAAGACTTTCGCTCTTTCATGGCTCTCGCCGAACTCCTCCAGAAAGAGCAACCGGATGTCCTTCACCTCAACAGCTCGAAGGTGGGGGGAATCGGAGCACTGGCGGGTCGTTGGCATAATTCGAAGACACGCATGCGCAACCTTTTTCGGTTTGATATCAAGAGTTTGCAAGGAGAAGACGATGGTACCAAGAAGGACAATCCCCTCACCCCAACCCTCTCCCCCGAAGGGAGAGGGGGCAATATACGCAGGTTAACAAAAATAATCTTCACGGGGCATGGCTGGGCCTTTACCGAGGAGCGTCCCGACTGGCAAAGAGTGCTCATCGCGGGAGTGCACTGGGTCACGATCCAGCTCGCACACGATACGATCGCTGTGTCGCGCAAAACACGCGAAGAGGTAGCACAGATTCCCCTCACCTGGCACAAGATGACTGTCGTTCACAATGGTGTTGGTGGCACTACTCTGCATTCACAGGATGAAGCACGGCGCGTTCTTCTTGGCGAAAGATCAAAGACCCTTTCCAATGATACGCTCGTCATCGGAGCCCTGGCCGAACTGCACAAGAACAAGGGGTTATCCTATGCGCTCGACGGACTCGCCCTTCTCAAAAAGCAGTCCCAAGTGCCCTTTCGCTTTGTGGTGATCGGTGAAGGAGAAGAGCGCTTTACCCTCGAAAAACAGCGCGCATTACTCGGCCTTGATGAGGAAGTTATTTTTTCCGGCTTTCATCCGCGTGGAGCGGAACTCCTGCCCGCCTTCGACATCTTCCTCTTCCCCTCCGTGAAAGAAGGTTTCCCCTATGCGATCCTCGAAGCGGGCAAAGCCGGCATTCCCGTTGTCGCAACTCCCGCAGGAGGTATCCCCGAAGTGATCGACGATATGCAAAGCGGGATCTTGGTCCAATCAAAAAATCCCGGCGAGATCGCCCGCGCGCTGAAATTCCTTTTTGAAAACCCCGAACGTCGCAAAGAGTTGGGTCAAAAAATAGCCGAGCGCATCCGCAACCGCTTCTCTGTGGAGGAAATGGTGCGGAAGACACTTCAGCTTTACGAAGACGAAAGCTGAAGGAATGTCTAATTCCTAATTTCTAATATCTAAAAAATGCAGTTAATTCCAAGTGTTAAGTTTTCTTGCTTAGAAATTAGGAATTAGAAATTAGACATTTCTTATATCCCCAAAAACTCGTTTTTCATGTTTTCGCGATGTGCCCCCCGCGCATATTTGCGCATCCCCATCAAAATTCCGAGTCCGGCGAATTCGGTGACAAGGTGCGAACCTCCGTAGGAGAGGAACGGGAGGGTCTGTCCCGTGACGGGCAATAGTCCGATATTCATTCCGACATGGACCGTGAACTGTGTCAAGAAGAATATCCCCAAGCCGAGCGCATAGAGCGTCTCAAAGTTCGTCGCACCGACCGTTGCGGCACGCGCGATGCGCATAAAGAGAACGCCGAACGACACAAAAAGGAGGAGGACGCCGGCAAAGCCCCACTCTTCCGCGAACGATGCAAAGATAAAGTCGGTCTCATGCTCGGGAAGGAACTTGAGGCGGGACTGGGTTCCGTAACCGATCCCCTTCCCCCAGAGCTCACCCGATCCGACGGCAATGGTCGACTGGTACGCGTTGTAGCCGGCTCCACGCACATCATGAAGCGGGTTCAAGAACGTCATGATGCGATTCTTCTGATACGGCTGAAAGACTCCAACCCACAGAATAACAAAAGCGAGGATTCCACCGCCGATCACGAGAAAAAGATGCTTCTTGGAAATTCCCGAGAGTGCCGTCATGCCGAACCAGATCGCGAAGATGATGATCGCCGAACCGAAGTCCGGCTGGACGAGAACAAGGAAGAACGGCAAAAGCGCGTACGCGCCCGAAATAAGAATGTGCTTCGTGTGTGCGATCTCGACGTGACGACGTGAAAAATATTTCGCCAGAACAAGAACAACACCAAGCTTCATTATGTCTGCGGGCTGAACAGCGAATGCGCCGAGATCAAACCAGCTTTTCGCGCCCTTAAAGATGCTTCCCGCAAGAAAAAGGAGGCACAGGAGCCCCGCAATGGAGAGATAGATGACGAGTATGGCTTGGGAGCGACGGAGGAATCGGAGGTCCGAAAGAGAGAAGATCAAAAAGACGGCCCCGCCGACGAGAAACCAAATGATCTGTCGATCGAAAAAGTTGTTCGCCCCCTCAAACATGTAGAGCGTGATCAGGCTCGCGCCGATAAGCGGAAGAAGGGAGAGCACCAAGATCCGATCGACATGGCGCAAGCGGTCAGCGAGAAGTCCAATTAGGGAGCCGAACATCCCGCGATTCTACCTCAAAAAAGAGAAAATCACAGCCTTTTGTCACTGCGCCCTTTCACCTAACGAAGAAACCGTATTCACCCGTGGAATGATCTCGTAGACGGACGGACCCTTCTTGCAGACGGCGGTCGCGATCTGTGAATACACATCACCGAGATCCCCGCGCGATGCGGCCGGGAAGTAATATTCTGGGCTTGTCGCTAGGCCTTCCAAGAATTCACCGCGCACTTCATTGCCGAGGCCGATCGTGTAAATAGAAACCCCGCCCGCCTTCAGTTCGTCGGCGCGCTTAAAGGCGTATTCAACGGGATAATTTGCATTCAACTCGTCCTTCGGCATCGTCGGCTCTCCGTCGGTCAAGAGAACGACAACGGGTTTCGCTTCGGGATCGTGACGGAAGGTGAGCAGTTCCTGCCCCGCACGATAAAGCGCGTCGCCGATATTGGTGTACTGTAGGGCTCCCGGCTTGATGACCACCGCACGGATCGCCTTTTTCACGCGATCGAAAAGCGGAGTCAGTGTTTGGTCGAGGGGGTAAGTTGCGTCGGTCGCGAATGAAACGAAGGCGAGTTGATCCTTCACGGTCATGCGGTCGACGAATGCGACGGCGGCATTCTTTGCGGATGTGAGCGGCTCGTCCGGATTCTTGCCGTCACTCCGCATCGATCCGGAGCGATCGAGAAGAAGGACCACATCGACCGGCGTTGCACACTGCTCGCTTCCGGCCTCGTAGAGAAACGGCTTCGGCCAAGTGAACAACAACTGCTCGGAGCCCCCCTGATCAAGCTTCTCGACACGTGTGGCCGACGCCCCGATCGGAGCACCTTGAGCGTCGTACACGATGACCGTCGCCTGAATGTTCCGAATGACCTCGGGTGCGAGCGAGCGCAGTGTCGCCGATAGCTTCGGGAACTTGTCCGGATCGGTCAGTCTTTTTTCCGCAACAGTGAAAAGATCGTCTCCCTTTTTCGCGACATACCACGGGATGTTCGGCGAGAAAGAAACGATCGCCGTCGTGGGGATCCGATCTCCCGTGCGAATGTTTCCTTCGAAGAGGGCGAAGCGCTCGTTCGGACCGATCCACGTCTCTCCGCTCACCGTCGTCACCGTCTTGTCTTGGGCATCCTTGAGTGTGATCACATAAGGCACACGCGGAGCGGCGATGTTGAAGTTCGAATTCTCGATATAGGCAACGACGTCGTACACGCCGGGACGAGAGGCGAAGATGTTGGCCCAGAGGATCTTGGGGTCTCGCACGGCCTCCCGACAGACAAGAGAGCAAGAGCCTCCGCAGTCAACTCCGGTCTCAAGGCCGTTCCGCGCACCGTCATAACACGTGGGATCCTGGCGATGCAGGATCCAATACGGAAGAACGCCAAAAAGCACGATAAAGCCGGTGATAATGGCGATGATGATAAGACGACGACGAGAGGCCCAATTCATATGAGTAGTCTATAGTCCATGGTCTGTAGTCTGTAGTAAATACACATACACACATAAATCATACCAGAGAAAAAAGTCCTGCGCATTGCGCAGAACCTTGATATTGGAGGTGGTGGTCGGATTGGACTACCGACATAGAACGGCTTGCACACCGCACACCTCAATTCGGACACACCACCGTCTCTATTTTTTCAAATAAAATGCCCCCGTGCAAGCACAGGGGCATAGATCAGACAACTTTGGCGAGTGTGAAGCTTGAGAACGCCGGGTCATCGGTCACTTCTTTTTGAACGCGGATGAAGGACGGGATCGCGACGGGGTCATTCTCGTCCAAAAGTTCGATCTCGAGGATGTGCACTCCACGGCAATGCGGCGATTCGAAGATGTCGAGCTCAAAGTGCTGATCTTTCCAGACGAAGCACAGGCGGCGCTTTTCCAAGGTCACCGTTCCCGGGAGGATCGATGGAAGTAGTGCGTTGTAATCCTCCTCGGTTATGAAGCGCTCGATCTCACGACGAACACCGGGGCGCACGTCACTCTTCTTTGTCTCGAAATACGTGAAGGAGCCGAACTGACCGCGCTTCCTGATGCGAAGCGTATGACCGTCCACGTGCGGATGAAGATAGCTCTGCTCAATCGCGATCTCGGCATGAGGGACACCAAAAGCCACAAGATCAACAGGATCGACAAGATACTTGCGCTCGATCTCAAGCGGCTCCGGCTCGCCAAGCAGAAGACAGACCTTCCGGAAAAGACACTCGAGCTTTTCATCAAACGTCCTTCCCTCGTTACCGATGATGGAAAGATGCGGATGCCCAAGCCATGCCCTCTCTGTGCGGTCTTCTGCGTCAATGGCTTTTTCGAGGGTATCCTCAAAACGAGCCGCATTATTCTTTTGCGTGTAGAAAGCCTCCGCGCCGAGGGCGGCGGTCCTCATGAGAAAGACGCCATCATACCGCTCATCGCGCATCGTGCGGCGATCGAGACCTAGCTCGCGCATGACATCCTCGAACATCTCCTCGGTCATGTATGCCCGTGTACCCATTAACCCACGATCGCACACAAGAATCGGCTTTGGATGTCCGCTCGCCCGAGCGGCTTCTTCGAACATCGCTTCCAGGTGGATCATTGTGCGAATGACCAAGGTCTGAAATTTCCGCAGGGGCACAACCCCACCGACCGGGGTGGCCCCGCCGAGAATAAGAAGTGTCGCCGCTTCAGGGACCACGAACGGAAGATACCCGAGGCCGATCAATTTATTGACGAGATAAATCATGCCTGTCGACTTTCCGCCGCAGGGACCGCCGTCTATGGCAATCTGGGGAATGTGAAGCATGATCTTTTCTTTCAACGTGCTAAACCTGGTGCATCATAACAGGTATTGTTTTTATATAGATATATCTATATGTAGCTATATCTCTTGACTATTCACATATATCTATGGCAACCTATGTATATGGACTGCCTATTTTGCAAGAAAAGGGATACTCAAGTCGTGAATTCGCGCGAAACAAAAGAGGGACGGGCGATCTGGCGACGGAGAAAGTGCGCGCATTGCGGCGAGGTCTTTTCAACTTACGAACTCCCCTCTCTCGATTATCTTGTTGTGAAAAAAAGAAGTGGAAAGACGACACGCTATCTGTCCTATAAACTTTTCGCGTCGATCTACGATGCGCTCGCGAGCGGCAAACGCGCCGATCGGGGCGACGCGGCCATGAGCGCGCATGCCGTTCTTGAAAAGATCGAGGGCGAGATCTTGCGGAGTAAGAAACGCAACATCACCACAGCGGAGATCATCAACCATGCCACCGACGAGCTCGAGGCGGTCAACCTCGGCGCATGCTACCGCTACGCCGCATTCTCCCCGCATCGCGGGATGAAATTCGGGATATGAAAAACCCCGCCACGCTGGCGGCGGGGGGGGTCACAGTACGCCCAATTTGCCAAACCAATATTTCCAAACCGGCTCCATGGTAAGTTCTTTCATTTGCGACGGCGTGTACCAGCCAATAGACTTCGCGGCCTCAGGGTTGTTTTGGATATCGCCCTCGATCTGACATTGATAGAGATGCCAATAGTGTGCGTCGATACCCACGCGGCAACGATTCCACGGCACCTCCTCTTCGTAGAGAAGTTTGAATCCTTTCAGCACAAGGCCGCTTTCTTCCCTGATCTTGCGCACAAGAGTTTCTTCGGGACTTTCACCCGCGTCGATGTGCCCCGCGATCCCCGCAAATCCGAGTGGCTCCATGTCACGATCAATGAGGAGATATTTCCCATTTTTTTCTATTACTGCACCGACCGAATGATGCATCGGTTCTCCTTCGGAGGTTTCAGTTTGTTTTGGTTTTGCACCCATGATTTTGCCTAGTTTGAGATCGTGACCTTAAGGGAAGCTATCATTTCTTTCTCTAAACACAGTGGACCGGCTACAAAAAACGGCAACCCTTAGGCTACCGTTTGACTGTCGACTACTTCGACCGCTTGCGCAGAACAAGATCGAAGTCGAGGGTGTCTTTGCCGAGCGTCTCGGGACTACGCACGACGCAAACGTCTACGTACCCGACCTCTTTGCCGTCTTCGTCCACAAGTTTGAGCGGCTTGTTGTAAAACGGGGTATCGTAGCAGTCGCCACTCTTGATGATCTGTGCGATCTCATAGGAGCGGTTCACGCGCCACTTGTATTCATCCTTGATGTCTTTAAAAACGCCATCGATGCCGAGTTCAAGGTCTTCAGTGTGGCGCGAGGCATGTATGAGCGCCGATGCGGTCCCAGCGTAGAGCCAATAGCGGATCTCGTCCTTTGCCGGCCATTTTCCGTTCGCAACCATGAGCTGGGGAACGCGCTGGATGAAGCGGGTGATGGCGTAGTTCAATTCACCCAGCTCGGCGAGCTGATAGCCGTACGGCTTCGCCGCCTCGTGAGCGGCAGTCGCAAGTGCGGTCGGGACATACGACGGGTCCTTTTCCGCTTCTCCGTTCATGAGCAAAGCGAGCGCAAGCGCGGTATCGAGAAATTCCTTCTTGTACACGCGAATGAGAGAACGATTGTCCGTGATACTTTTTGCGGCCGCCGTGGCGGCAATTTCGACAGCGCGATCGATGATCTCACGGTCTTCGGCTTTCCCGTCGGTTTTTTTGCTTGGAACGTATGGCATGATGTTTCTTTTTTATTACTCCTTTCCCACTATAACAATAAGGGCCCGCGCGGCAATATTGACAGGGAAAAGAAAAAACCCCCGCGGTGCAGGCACCGGGGAGGCGAAGTCTGCCTTGCGGCAGACGGAGGAGACAACTAAGGAAAACGTGTCCGCTTCAGAAAACGGTCGGGAGGCGAAAGATCGTCTCCGCTCGAGAGTCGCGCGAGCGACCCCCTAACCGAAAAACCGCTTGCTGAAGAGGACAAAGAACAAAGCATTGGATGGAGCGGGAGACCGGGTTCGAACCGGCGACTTCGGCTTGGAAGGCCGTTGTTTTACCGGTTGAAAACTACTCCCGCTCGGGAAAGGATGGCCCAGCCGGACGGGTTCGAACCGCCAACCGTCGGATTTGGAGGCCGCTACTCTGCCAATTGAGCTACGACTAGGCGGAAATTCCAATGCTTCGATCTGGCGACGAGCTACTTTTGCCTGTTGTGCAGACTATCATCGCCTCTCGCGAGCTTAACTTCCGAGTTCGGAATGGGATCGGGTGTATCCCCGCGGACATATCACCAGATCGAAATTTTGGAATTTCTTTATTCCGTCTAGCGAGTGACGACGCGAAAGCTTTCTTAAGCTTTCTTGGCGTCCGAGCGACGACGGAACAAGAGGTAACTACCGATTATCAACTAGGTTCAAACTATTTTCTTCTTAATTTTATTAAGATGAAAATAAGAAGAAAAACAAAAGGTATGATCATCGAGCAACATAAATTATTACGTCGCGGTGAATTTATAGATTTCTACTGAAATCAAACGACGAACAACTTCTTCAAGGATTTGACCTTAAATGCAAATTCTCAAGGTCAAACCTTAGTTCGTCATTTGATCCGAATAAAAACAATATGGTTTTCTGAGTTCCCGAGTAGAGTCGACGAATTAGTACTTCTCAGCTGAGCGCATCACTACGCTTACACTTAAAGCCTATCAACGTGGTCATCTTCCACGAGTCTCAACGATTCCTTATCTTAGAGTGGGTTTCGCACTTAGATGCTTTCAGTGCTTATCCCTTCCGTACATAGCTACCCGGCAATTCACCTGATGGCAAAGCCGGTACACCAGAGGTACGTTCAGCCCA
>OBEQ010047747.1_pt1 | contig 12766 bp, 13 predicted proteins | sample 1670901 | NCBI WGS metagenome assembly OBEQ01 (sample SAMEA104232315, study PRJEB22302) | groundwater metagenome | biome: forest; feature: aquifer; material: groundwater | place: USA | collected 2011-08-07 | depth 5.4 m
AAGCTCCCGCTACTTTTCCACGCTGAGTCTTGCCCGCGCCTGCTCCGACTGCCTGAAATTTGTCTCACACCCTCCGCTGCGGGCATCCGCGAACACACGAACAAAAGCAGTTGGAGGGTGAAAGATGCAGGCTACCCCTCTATTGTCCGGGCGGGTAGAGGCACTCGATCTCGGTCCGCTCGCCGCAGGTGCAGGTGACGATGATGCGCACGATCTTGTCCCCTTGCTTCACAATATCGATCAGGGGCGCGACGCCGCTGGTGGAGTGCACCGGGCTGGCGGTGCAACCCGCTACCGCGGCCAGCGCCGAGGAGGCGTGGGGCGCCCGGAGCGGGGCGACGTCCAGCATGCGTTTGCCCTGGAGGAAAGACTTCATGACGATGGCTTCTTGATCACGATATGGGACAGGATGCTGTTCTTGGCCGCCGTGGCCTGGCCGACAGCCTTCGCCGGGATCCGGGAATTGAGGGTAAGGCTCAGGGTCACGCGCTCGTTCGCCTCGGACGCGGCGGCTTCGCCTGGCAGCGGCCGGGTGCCCGCATAGCCGGTCACCCGCTCGATCGTCTTTTCCTCGATGGCGTAATGCACGAGGCTGCGGCGGGTGGCGTTGGCGCGGTCGGCCGAGAGCTCCCAGGCGGAATAGGCCGGCACGCGCGCCGGGTCGGCCTGGTTGGTGTGGCCGTCGATGCTCACGCGAAAATGGTAACGCTCGATCGTCCAGGCCAGGCCCTGCATCACGTAGCGGCCCCACTCGGTGAACTCGGTGGTGCCCTTTACAAACAACGGCTGGCTGGCCCGGTCAAACAAGGTGACGCGCAAGCCGTCGGAAGTGACCTGGATGTCGATGAGCCTCTCCCCGGGATTTTCGTCCAGGCGGAGCAGCCGGTAGAAATCCTCGGCCACGGAATTGAGGTAGGAGCGCTCGAGCTGGTTGCTTTCGCCTTCCTTGTCGCTGCTCGGGTCCGAGCCGGAGGGAACCACGCTCTTGCTGCTGTTGAAAGGCATCACCCCGGCGGTGGCGTCGGTCGAGGAGGTGAACGGGTGCTGAAAATAGTTCGAGGTGGCCAGCACGATCTTGTCGTCCTGGGCGCAGATCCACAGCACCAGGAAAAGCGCCATCATCGCGGTCATGAAATCCGCGAAGGCGACCTTCCAGGCTCCGCCGTGGTGGTCTTCTTTTTTTCTCCGGCGGGCCATCGGGATGCTCCGTTATTTGGCCGGGGCATGCCCCTTCAGGGCTGCCTCGAGTTCGTCGCCGTTGGGTTGGACCGAGCTGTCCAGCGAGCGCCGGGCGATCTCCACCGCCGTCAGCGGCGCCAGGCCTTTCGCGAAGCCCGCGACCGCGTGCATGATGCAGCGGAGACATTGCTGTTCCGACGCGTTGTTGTGCTTGATGCGGCCGCACATCGGATTGACGAAACCGTAGGCGAAAAAGACGCCGAGCAGGGTGCCCGTCAGCGCCGCCGCGACTTTTTCGCCGACCGCCTCGGGGCCGTCGGCGATGGACGCCATCGTGTTGATGATGCCCAGCACGGCGGCCACGATGCCGATGGCGGGAAGGGAATCACCGATCATTTGCAGGGCATGCACGGGGTGGTCCGCCTCGGTTTCCTTGGCTTCGAGTTCGGCCCCCATCAGGTCCTCGAGCTGGTCGGGCTTGATCTTGCCGTCGATGACGGGCTTGAGGCCGTTGCACAAAAATTCCAGCCGCTCGGGGTGGTTCAGCAGGGACGGGTATTTCTGGAAGACCGCGCTGGTCTTCGGGTTCATCACATGCTCCTCGAGCGCGATCAGGCCGTTGCGCCGCCCGATCATGAAAATCTCATAGAGCAGCCGGAGCAGTTCGAAAAAATCCTTCCGACCGGCCGTCTTGCCGAGGAGCGCCTGCTTGGACTTGTGCAGGATGTCCTTCATCACGTGCGCTGGGCTCGCGATCACCAGCACACCCAGCGCGATGCCAAGAATGATGATGAATTCCGAGACATGCAGCAACACCCCTGGATGCCCGCCCCCCAGCATAAAGCCGCCGAGGACCGAGATCAGAACGATGAGCGAGCCGACGACAATCAGCATGAAAGTGGGTTAGCGATTCTGTGCGCGGCCAAGGAAAGCCCTCAGCCCGAGGATGGTTTGGGAGTGAATCTGGCAAATGCGCGACTCCGTCAGGCCGAAGACTGCGGCGATCTCGGCCAGCCGCATGTTTTCGAAGTAATACATGGCGAGTATCTTCCTTGGTATATCGGGCAGTTCCTTGATTCGTTGAGCCACAAGTTGGAGCATCTCCTCCTTCTCGAGCTTGTCGCGGCCCGTCACATCTGTCTCATCCGCCAGCAGTTCGTGCAGGGAGGCCCCCTCGGAATCCTCCATTTCGGAGCGCTGGTCGATGGCGATGAAAGTCACGGGCTTGGAGTCCTCCAGCCATTTGGCGAATTCCTTCTCGCTCAGGCCGAGGTCCGCGCGGATCTCCTCCTCCTTGGCGACGCGGCCCAGGCGCTGTTCGAGGACGTTGATCGCCTCCTTCATCTTGCGGGCGCGGGCGCGGGCGCGGCGCGGGCACCAGTCCATCCGGCGCAGCTCGTCGAGGATCGCGCCGCGGATGCGCACCGTGGCATAGGCGGGGAAGGTGCTGCCCTGCTCCGGATCGTATTTGCGCACGGCCGCGATGAGGCCGGTGACACCGACGCTGTAGAGATCATCGGCATCAATGTGTGCCGGCAGGTTCAGCTTGATCCGGTCAACGACGTTGCGGACCAGCGGGAGGTAGCGTTCGATCAATTCCTTTTGGTCGAGGTCGCTGAGGTTGACGCCTTGGTAGGCGCGCCACGCGGTGGCGGAGACGGCATCCGTGCCTGCAGCAGGAAGAGTTAGGTTCATGGCAGGGGGCGGGGGTTAGTGTTGTTTGCCAGCTGAGGTCGCCGCGGCGGCGGCCTTCTGCCGGATTAAGATGGTTTCGCGCAGACCGCGCAGGAGCACGGTCCAGAACCAGCGGAACAGGAGGGCGCCCGCGAGGCAGCCCACGGCCGAGTTCAGGAGGATGCGGTTTGGTCCGCTGTCGTTGAGCCAGCTGGCGGTGGCGGCGACGGCAAAGCCGAGGACTCCGCCGGACAAGAATACAAATCGCATGGGGATAGGGGGTTGGGGGTGGGGAAATCAATCGGCGAGCGGGAGCATGCGGCGAGCGAGGGCCTGCGCGGCCTCCGCTTCGCAGTCGCCCGTGAGCGAGGGACCGGTGGAGAGGAACAGCGGCTCGAGATCGCTCTCGAGCAGGTGGTCCCACAGCCGGCCCCATTGCGGGGTCTCGTCGAGGTGGGTGAAAATCACATGCGTGGCGCCGAGTTGGCGGCCGACGGCGGTCGCACGGCGGAGCGCGGTGTGTTCGTAGGCGGCGTTCAGCACGAGCACGCGTTCGGTAATCTGTTCCTGTTCCAGGAAGGCCGCGATGCCGGCGTTGTCCTCGGGCGAGCGCAGGGACATTCCGGGCAGGTCGAAATAGACGAAGCCGCCCGGCACCGCGGGCTGGGTGCTGGCCGGATAATGGGCGATGGGCACGCCGAGCGCCTCGCAAAACACGGGCAGCGGTCCGGGGTTGTTGGGCCGGTCGAATTCCGCGGAGACCACATGGCCGAGCCGCGCGTGCCGGAATACCTCGGCGGCGAGCCATTTGCAGAGCGCGGTGGTGCGGCCGACGCCGGGGGCGCCGAGGAAAGCGGCGCGGCTCAACGCCGGCCGGGCGGGACGCGACTCGACCTGCGAACAAAGCTGGCGGCCCACCTCGACAAAGGCCCGGTGCAACGGCGCGGAGGCGAGCTCCGTCCACTGCGGCGCGGCCTCGAGGCGCCGGAGCACGTTTTCCGAGAAGCCGGAGCGACGCAGCAGCTCGGGGAGCGTGCGCGAACTGTCGGGCTTCAACCGCGGCGGGACCGCTTCGACCGCGGCCGAGCCTGGTCCGGTGGGGGCAAACTCATCCGCGGCCGGTGCGGCCACTTCGGCCGGCTCGATCTGCGCGATCACTTCGAGCCTCGGCGAGGAAAACAACTGCCACCAGCCGCTGCCGCCGACCGAGCGGACGGAAAGCACGCGGGCCTGTTCGCCGAGCCGCTCGCGGATCAGGGTGGCGGCCTGTTCGGCCGACTCGACGACAAACCGGTAGCAGGCGCCGGCGGCGGGAGCGGAATCGGGGGCAAGGAGATTCATGGGCATCAGGCGGCGGCCTTGGCCGGAATGACCTCGGCGCGCAGGAGGCTCTGCGGCAGCGGCACGATGCCGGCGTTTTCAATCTCGGAGCTAGCGGGCAATTCCTGGAACGAGAGCACGATCAGCCGCGGGAACGACGGCTCGAAGAAACGCTTGAGCGGCAGACGCGCGTCCGCGGAGACGACCAGGACCGTCGGCAGGCCGCTCTGGGCCATCTCCGACGTGCGGCGGCCGAATTCGTCGAGCAGGTGGCGGCCGATGGCGGGTTCGAGGGCGAGCCCGACGTCGGTGGCGGTGCGATGAATCTTGCTCGTGAGCAGCTGCTCGAGCCGCGGGTCAAGCGTCAGCGCCTTGATGATGCCGGGGCGGCACTCGAATTCCGGCACAAAGTAAATGCCGAGGCGGCGGCGCACGAGTTCGGAAAGATCGTCGGGGTTCTTGGAGAGCGTCGCAAAGTCGGCGATGCCCTCGAGGATGGTCGGCAGGTTGACGATGGCCACGCCCTCGCGCAGCAGGTTCTGCAGGACGCGCTGGATGATGCCGATGTTGACGAGGTCCGGCACCAGCTCGGCGATCAGCGCAGGGTGCGTGTTTTTGACGTGGTCGACGAGCGACTGGACGTCCTGGCGCGTGACGAGCAGGTGGGCGCAGCCCTTGAGCGTCTCGGAAAGGTGGGTGATGAGCACGGAGGACGGGTCGACCACCGTGTAGCCGTTGAGTTCGGCGGTCTTCTTCTCGGCTTCGTCGATCCAGGTGGCCTCGAGGTTGAACACGGGCTCGCGTGTCGGCATGCCGCGCAGGCGCACGGTGCTGCCGGAGACGTTCATCGCCATCCACCGGCCGGGGGTCAGCTGGCCGCGCATGAGCGGCTTGCCGCGCAGCAGGAAGCGATACTCGTTGGCCTCGAGCTCGAGGTTGTCGCGCACCGAGATCGGCGGCACGATGATGCCCTTTTCGCGGGCGAGGGTCTTGCGGACGCCGGTGATGCGCGCGAGCAGGTCGCCGCCGGCCTTCGCATCGGCCAGGCTGAGGAGACCATAGCCGATCTCGATGGAAAACACGTCGATGTCGATGAGCTTGCGCACGTCCTCCGCGCCGGCGGGCGTCGCGGCGGGACCGGTCGTCCCCTCCCCGGCCTTGCCCGGCGAGCCCTTGGCGGATGACTTCGGGGTCGAAACCGCAGCGTGGGCCAGCGTGAAGTTCTCCTGCTCCTTGAGGACCTTGGCGGCAAACCCCGCGAGCGCCGCGAGCCCGAGGAAGGGCAGCAGCGGCATGCCGGGCATGAGGCCGAAAATCATGAGGCAGCCCGCGGTCAGGCCGAGCGCTCGCGGATAACGGATCAACTGCCCGGCGATCTGCGAACCCAGGTTGCCGTTGTCCGAGGCGCGGGTGACCAGGATGCCGGCGCCGACCGATATGATGAGCGCGGGAATCTGCGAGACCAGGCCGTCACCGATGGAGAGCAGGGTGAATTTCTGCAGCGACTCGCCGAGCGAGAGGCCCATCTGCATGACGCCGATGGCGAAACCGCCGATGACGTTGACGAGGGTGATGATGATGCCGGCGATGGCGTCGCCGCGCACGAACTTGGAGGCGCCGTCCATCGCGCCGTAAAAATCGGCTTCCTTCTGGACCTTCACGCGGCGGGCGGTGGCGGTGACCTCGTCGATGATGCCGGCGTTCAGCTCGGCATCGATGGCCATCTGCTTGCCGGGCAGCGCGTCGAGGGTGAAACGCGCGCTCACCTCGGCGATGCGGCCGGCGCCCTTGGTGATGACGACGAAGTTGATGATGACCAGGATCAGGAACACCACCGCGCCGACGATGTAGTTGCCCTGGATGACGAAATTGCCGAACGACTCGATGATGTGGCCGGCATAGCCGCTGGCGAGGATCTGGCGGGTCGTGCTGATGTTCAGCGCGAGCCGGAACAGCGTCAGCGTCAGCAGCATCGTGGGAAAACCGGAGAACTCGGGCGGATCCTTCACGTAAAGGATGGCCAGCAGCACGAGCAGCGAGGAGCCGATGCTCAGCGCCAGGAGCACGTCGATGACGAACGGCGGCACCGGCACCACGAGCATCAGCACGATGCTGAACAGGCCGCCGGCCAGCAGCAGGTCGGCGCGTTTGAGCAGCAGGGCGATGGAATTGTGCGGCGCGGGAGTCATGGAATCAGGCGGCGACCTCGAGGCGGCGCGACTTCAGCCGGTGGAAGTAGTAGCGGTGCGTGCGATAGACGACGGCGAGGATCGAGGCCACCGCCTGGTAAAGCTCGGTCGGGATCGCCTCCCCCACCTGGCCGAGGGAGAAGAGCAGGCGCGCGACCGGCTTGTTCTCGACCATGGGCACGCCGTGCTGAAGGGCGATTTCCTTGATGCGATGGGCGAAACGGTTCTCGCCCTTCGCGAGGATCACGGGTGCCTTGTCCTTGCCGCGCTCGTAGCGCAGCGCCACGGCATAGTGCGTGGGATTGGTCAGGATCACGTCGGCGGTCGGGACGGCGGAAAGCATCTGCTTTTGCATGAGGCGGCGGCCGAGCCGGCGCTGCGCGCCCTTGACGTGCGCGTCGCCCTCGGCGTTGCGGCGCTCGTCCTTCACCTCCTGCCGGGTCATCATCATCTCCTGCGACGTCTTGTATTTTTCGTAGGAGTAGCCGATGGCGGCGATGACGCCGAGCGCCAGCAGCAGCCGGCTGAGAAAATCGAGCGTCGCATTGTGGAGGAACTGCGCGAGATAGGCCGCCTCGATCGGCGCGGTGAACAGCGGATCGACCACGAGGTGTTTCGTGCCCGCCCACAGCGCGAGGGCGATGGCCACCATTTTCAGCAGGTCGATCCCGCCGCGCACGAGCGCCGCCTTCGAAAACACCCGGCCGAAGCCCTTCACCATGTCGAGGCTTTCCCATTTGAGCCCGAGCGCCTCGGAGGAGAGCCGGAAACCGCTCTGCAGGCCGCCGGCGAACACCGCGGCGCCGACGCAGGCCAGCAAAATCGGCAGGAGCGCCTTGCCGGCGGTCAGGATGACCTCGGCGAACAGCGACGTCACAGTGCTCTGCTCGAGCGTCGTCACGGCGAAGCGCGTGAACATGCCCGTCGCATACTCGGCCAGGTCGCGCGAAGTGGTCTGGATCGTGAACGTCAGGGCGCACAGCGCCGCCGCGATGAGAATGAGCACCTGCAACTCAGGCGATTTGGCGAATTGTCCGCGTTCGTGCGCTTCGGAGAGCCGCTTCTCAGTCGCTTGCTCGGTTTTTTGTTCCTGGTCGACGTCAGACATGCGCGCACCCGGAAGAGCAATGGCGATGCCAACTGCCAGTGCCTCATCCTTAGTTACATGCCGGCAAACACTTGCGTCATTCTGAGTTTTAATTGCTCCGATCGCTTTTTTCGCCGGCACCTGGGTGTGTCGGTTCGGGAAATTTTTGCCGGGCTCGCTGATTTTTACCGCAATCTCGCAAACTTTTCGCGCGTTTCCCACCCGCCCGGATGGATTGAAACCCGTTTGTGAACTCCGTCAAACCGGACCGTTACAATCGCCGGCACCGCGAAATAATGGAAAAAATTTACGGAAGGAGAACAACGTGCCGAATACCCAGTGAGCAGATGCGAGCACGAACATCCGGTCGGATTCACCCGGCCGCCCGATCCATTCCGGGCACATATCCAACATGAAGGCAATTCGCCCAACGATAGCGGCCGGTCGCTGGCTGACAGCTGGCGGCGTTCTGCTGGCTGGATTGCTCGTTTCCGCGTCCACGGCGCGCGCGGTTATTTTCACGGCCAATCTGCCGATGCCGGCCTTTACGACGGGCACGACGATGCAGGCGGAGGCCAATCCGACCCTCGGCACGTTCGATTTCACTGCCTTTGCCTACGGCGGTTACAATTCGTTGGATTCCATCTCGATCACGCTGGCCTTGTATGATCTGCAGACGATGGCCACCGGCACCGGCCAGGACAAACTGGATTTCGGCAACATCACGCTGTCGTTGGGCGGGGCCGATACCGCGGTTTTCATGGACAACTACCTCCGCCTGGCCGGCAACACCAATACCATCAGCGGCGCGCCCGCCAATGGGGCGGCGATCCTCCAGGCCCTGGCGACGAACGGCGGCATGCTCTCGTTCGGCCTGATCGATTCGAAGCCCAATCCCGCCAATGCCTTCGACTACTTTGGCGGCACCGCGAGCCTATCCCTCGATATGAGCGTGGTGCCCGTGCCTTTTCACCCCACGCAGGCATTGGGCCTCGGCTTGGCGGCCGTGTATCTGGCCTTGAGGCGCTGGCCGCGGGTCAAACGCCGGCTCGGTCGCCCTTGAGCGACGAATCCCCGCATCGTGATCCAACTCTCCCGCAACCTGCCGGCCATGCCTGACGGTGACACCCTGCCGGCGCCGGCCCCGTTGTGGCCGGCGGAGCCGGCCGGTGATCGCTCCTTGCTGGAGCATGGACTGCTGGCGTGCGCTTTTGGCGCGCTGCCGCTGGCCCGGTTGTGGCAACTCGCGCCGGAGATCGGCAGCGATCTGGCCCTGACCACCGCCGCGATCTTCGCCGGTGTCGCCTGGCACCTGTGGCACTGCCTTCAGGAAGCGCCCGCCAGCCGCCCGCGTGGCGCGCCCCTGGCGGTGATCGTGCTGCTGCTGGCCCTCGGCGGCTGGCAGCTCGCGTGGGTCGGGGTGGAGGATTTCTGGTTCTGCCGGTTGGGCTTGGTGGCGTGGATCGTCGGTTGGGTCGGATTACTGTGGGGTTGGGCGGGCCTCGTGTGGGGCTGGCGGCCGATCGCCGCGCTCGGCCTCTGGGCGCTCGCGCTCAACGGCCGGTTGAGCCCGGAGAGTGCCTCGCTCGAAGCGTGGGTGGCGGAGCGCACGGCCGACGTTTCCGGCTGGCTGTTGTGGCAGGGCGGCAACGTCGTCGCGGTGCAGGAGGCGAAATTGCTGATGGCGGACGCCCGGGTGGAAATCGGTGCGCCGTGCACCGGGCTGCCCCTGGCCTTCTTGCTGCTCCCGCTGCTCGCCATCGCCACGCTCTTGCTGCGCCTGCGCTGGGCCGCGGCGGCGCTGGTCGCCATCGCGGTCGTGTGCGCCTCCTTTGTCATTGGGGTCATCCGGGTCTCCATCCTGGCGCTGATGGCGGGAAATCCGGCGCGATTTGAATACTGGCACGGTGACAACGGGGGAGCCTGGTTTACCGCGGCCGGCATCCTGGCGCTGATGTGGTTTCTCCTTCAGGTCCATCCCGGTCACCCCGCCACGCCTCGCACGGCGGTGCACGTGCCGCGCGGGACCTGGCTTTTCGCGCTGGCGCCGCTCGCGCTGGGCGCGGGTCTGGCCGGGTCGGTGGCGGCCGCGCGCAGCGCCCCGGCCAGGCCCGCGCCCGGCGACTTCAATGCCATGGTGCCCGGATTCCACATCGTGGCTGATCATGCCAGCCTTGGCGCCGGATCGGCGCCGGCCGTGAACCGGATCGAATGGATGCGGAAAGTGATCTATGAGTCGGCCCAAACCGGCGCGCAGTTCGAGGTCCAGCTGGCCTATCTGCCCGTGGCGGTAGCCGGCGATCCGGCCGCCCTGGCTGGCGCGCCCAATTTTAACCCGAGCCCCGCGCCCGATGGCGGCGAGGTGCTCGCCGGCGTCCAGGCCGGCCGGCCGGCCTGGTTTGCCTTCATCCCGCCGGGAGAGGTGAGCCTGGCCAGCGACCAGGCGCGATTGGCGCGCGATCGCCGGGCCTGGCATCAGCCCGCCCGCTGGTGGAACTGGTGGGCCCATCGACAGCCGATGCGCGACAAGCGGGCCTACTGGCTGGCGCTGCGCTGGAACGGCGATTCAGCCGAGGGCCAACGGGAACCGGCGCGGATGTTTGCCCGGTGGAGCGCGCAGGTGCGCGGGCTTTCAACGGAGCGGCAGCCATGATCGCGACATTGCCACCGGAAACATCCGTAGCGACTCCGCGGCGCGCCGCCGCGCCGGGCGCGGTCGCCGCCGCCCTCTCCGCCGAGCCCGCCGTCCCGCCGCGCACCGTGCGCTCCTATGCCGACGCCAACCTGCCCGGCATCGTTGGCTACGGGCTGTTCGCGCTGTTTGCGTTCGACCTGGCGCAGATTGCCGGCAACTACCAGCCCTTTCAGCCGGGCTCGGATGCCAACCTGGTCACGCAGCTGGTCGAGCGCGTCGCGGTCCCGCTCGTGGCCTACCTGCTCGTCTTCCTCCGCGAGAAGGCCAACCTGCCGCGTTTCGAGCGCACCGTGCGCAAGCTGCTCTCGATCGGCGCGCTGGCGGCGGCGGTGGGGTATCTCGGGCTGGCGGCGCTGGCGGTGAGTTCCGGCCTGAAACTGCACCAGCAGGCGGAAAACGAATTGCAGCGGCAGGTGCAGGAACGCACGACCTTGCTGAAACTGGTCCAGGGCCAGGTGCCGGCCATGGAGGGTGCGTCCCTGCAGGTGGCGCTCAACGAACTGGTGCGGCGCCCGCAGGCGCTGCCCCCGACCGACCAGCTGGCTCCCGCGGAAATGCGCCGGCAGATCGTCGCGGCGATCCCGGTCCTGATCGACGCGACCAACGCGGCCTCGGCGCGCGGGAGCGCGGAGTTCGGCCGCCGCCAGTTCCGGATATCCGCCAAGTATGCGCTCGGCGGGCTGGTTTCGGCGCTGCTCTTTTTCCTGATCTGGGAGGCCACGCACCAGGCCCGCGCGTGGCGCATCTTCAGCCGGCGCAGCGAACCCCAGCCGCGCTGGGAGGCGCGGCTGGTGCGCTATGTGAATTCCATCCGCCTGATTCCCGATCTCGATGAATACCATTGGCACCGCCGCTTCAAAAACGAGCTGCGGCTGTGGCGGGAAAAACGGGAGGCCCGGGCGGCGCACGCGCTGGCGCACCGGCCCTGACCTCGCGGGCAACGCGGGCCGGCGGGCCCGGGTCCGCTCCAGCGCCGATTTTTGTCTCGGCGTCCAAGCCTCCGGGCTTAAAATGCGCCACATGCCCCCTGCCCTGACAACCCTCCCCCGTTTGTTGTGTCGGCGTCTGATGCCAGGCGTGATGCTCAGCTTGTCCCCCGTGTTTTGTTTCGGTGAACTCACCTGGGACACCCGGAAGATAGAACTGACGGCCCCAGCGGGCGACAAGGAGGTTGTGGGCGTGTTTCACTTCGTCAACTCGGGGAGCGCGCCGATCACCATCACCTCGGTCCAGCCCAGTTGCGGTTGCACCACGGCGGAACTGGCCAAGAGCACTTATGCCCCGGGAGAAAAGGGTGAAATCAAGGCAATCTTCACCTTTGGCGACCGGCTGGGCTTGCAAGAAAAAATCATCCATGTGACGACCGATCAGGCGCCGGACAAACCCGAGCCGCTGGTATTGCGGGTCACCATCCCGGAGCTTTTCACTTACGCCCCGCGCATGCTAATGTGGCAGGCCAACGAGACGCCCAACGAGAAGGAGACGGTCGTCTCCGTCCTCGAGCCGCACAAGATCACCGGCATTGAGGTCAAAGCCGTCATTCCCGCGGAGGCCACCACGCGGCTCGAGCCGGTTGCAGGCGGAACCAAATACCGGCTGCTCGTCCGGCCAAACACCACAGGCAAAGCCATCACCGTGAGCGTATCCTGTGTCGTTACGCTGGCGGACGGCACAATCTGCCCTTTTTCCATTTTTGCTCTGGTGCGATGACCTGATGGTCGTTTTTTGCTGCGCGTGACGGGTTAAAACCAGCGAGGTCCCGGTCTTTTTTAGGAGCCGGGAAAGATCCGGAGCATGTCCAGCGGCAGGTCGGCAAATTCGACGAAGAGGTAACGTGCGACGAGCGCGCCGGCGCCCGCCAGCAGGGCGATGCCCGCCAGCAGACGCACCGAAAAACTCATGATGAACACATTCATCTTCGGCACGGCCCGGCCGAGCACGGAGAAAGCGAGCGTCACGAGGAAATTGAGCGCGATGAACGGCGCCGCCATGCGCAACCCGAGCTCGATCACGTGGGCGGTCGCCTGGATCAAAAATTCCGGCGCGCCCGCGTGGAAGGCCGCCTGGCCGGGGGCCGCCAGGCGGAAACTCTGCGCGAAGGCCGTGATCGCGGTCAGGTGCCCGCCGAGCAGAAAGAACAGCAGCCCCGCGAAGGTCCCGAGGAAGGCCGCCAGCGGTTCGCTGGCCGGCTCCGGGATGCCGAAGCCCGGGGACGCGGAAAAGCCGATCTCCGACGTGATGACGCGACCCGCCATTTCCACCGCGGCGAAGACCAGCCGTCCGACAAAGCCCATGGCGAGGCCAAGGATGATCTCACCCATCGCGGCCAGGGCCAGTTCCCACTGACCCACGGGCAGGCTCGCCGGCGGCACGATCCCCGCCACCAGGGTGGCCAGGCACACGCTCAAGGCGACCCGCACGGGAATGGGCAGCGGCCGCCCGGCCAGGGTCGGCAACAGCATGACGATGCCGATGGAACGCAGCAGCACCATCAACCAGGTGAGCAGGTAATCGAGATTCATAGCCTAGGAGTTTGTCGGACTTGGACCGAAAGCTGGAAAGAAGCCCAATAATCGTTCCGCCAAGCGAGCAGGCCCCTCCGACAAACTCCTTAATTCGCCT
>OBEQ012796772.1_pt1 | contig 12766 bp, 14 predicted proteins | sample 1670901 | NCBI WGS metagenome assembly OBEQ01 (sample SAMEA104232315, study PRJEB22302) | groundwater metagenome | biome: forest; feature: aquifer; material: groundwater | place: USA | collected 2011-08-07 | depth 5.4 m
CCAGTACAACAAGCACCCCGATCACCCATTTTGTAGACTGCATAGGCCGTAGAGAGAGATTATCTTAATGCCACCATTCTCGCACACCCACAAAATCCCGCAACCCTTCGCCTTAAACCACCCCCTTTGTTTGGGAGCTAAGCTTCCAAACAAAGGGGAGAATATGTGTTCTAATCTTTTTCCTCATCATCAACCCCCAGTGCATCGCGTTCTTTCTTGTCCAGTTTCGCTTCCCACGATGCATCCAGTTCGCCCAAAGCGAATTGTTTGTATTCTTCGATTCCTGCAAATTGCCCGAGGATTATATCTTTCTCACAAAGGCCGTGTCCTCCCACGCCCCGTATGTATTCCTCCCAACTACTGCGTACCAAACCGCTCGATGATCCGTAAATTTTGTGCACTTTGTCATTTATGTTTACGTACACACTTAGGTGTAGTAAATAATCGTTATCGTTAGCGTGCACAGCCTTATACGTACCCTGAAATAGATTGCCCTTTCTTTTGTACTTTTCATTGAAATAATTCGTGTACCCGGTTCCGTGTCTATGCATAAGTTTCGCGATTCCGTTCTTAGCCACCTGCCTCAAGACAAGATGGAAATGATTGGGATTAAGACAGTAGCAAATGATCTCGACAAGAGGACGTTTTTCCATTTTTCTTAAATCGATTACTTCACGAGTTTGTTCAAAAATACTCCCACAAAGCCTCTCGTCATTAAATAGCAACAAACTCTCAAGGAAACGATCGCTATCATACCTATCGCAAGCGATTAACCTGCCGTCAGTGCCGCGATTGTAGATATGATAATACTCACCTTCAACGAGCTGAACTGTGCGCATACATCTATCATGGTACCTTTTGTTTGGGAGCTAAGCTTCCAAACAAAAATAGGAAAATGTGGTGTAATTTATTTGGTGAGGAGTTGGATGGCTTTGAGGAGGGCTAGGTCGTGGCCAGCATCAGTATCTTTCTGCGTTGTCTCTACTGAGTAGTCAGGTGTGAGACCATTTTCGGAAATAGAATGGCCATTGGGGGTAAACCAACGTGCCACCGTGACTTTAAGCGAGGTGTCTTTACTGAGCGAAACAAGTTCCTGCACCGATCCCTTGCCGAAACTCTTCTCCCCCACAAGTACCGCCGTCTTGTGGTCTTGCAGTGCTCCAGCCAAAATCTCGGACGCGGAAGCACTGCCCTTATCAATAAGGACAGCAAGTTTAAGTTTGTCCCCATTGTGCCCGAAGCCTCGAGAGCGATGGGTGTTCTCGCCACCGCCATGGCCAAATCGTTCTGTTACGACCACCTCGCCTTCCGGAAGAAACCAGCTGGCAATGGAGACGGCCGCATCGAGAAATCCGCCCGGATTGCCTCGCAGGTCAATCACCAGTTTGTCGGTATTGTTGGCGTTAAATTGCAAAAGCGCATTTCTGAATAGTTCCGGCGATTGAGCCGTAAAACTCATCAGCTTAATCACGAAAACCCCGCCCTGCCGAAGACCGGTATCTTTGTTGATTGGCTTTCCTTGCTCGTCATACACAGAGATCTTGATGGTCGGTACTTGGATAGTGTCTCTCCTTATAGAAATCTCCACTGTGCTACTCGCCTTGTCATGCAGGATAGTCAACTTAACTTTGCTTCCCTTGGGCCCGCGAATCTTCCGCACCGCTTCATCGACGGATATATCAGCCGACGAAGCTCCGTCAATGGCGAGAACGGCATCACCAGCCTTGATACCGGCTCGCATCGCCGGCGAATCTTCGAGTGGCGCTATGACTGTGAGCAAATTTTTGCGCATACCCACTTCCATGCCGACTCCACCAAATTCACCCGAGAGTTCTTCGTTAAATGATTTGTTCTCTTTGGGAGGGAAAAACGTAGTATATGGATCGCCAAGGGCCTTGACCATCCCCTCGATAGCGCCCCAGACACGATCCTGCGTCGTAGCTAACCGCTTTACTTTGGACGTGGTGGCGTTTGTACTAGTGGCAACCGCGAGCGTCGTCGTGGCGTCCGGCGGCGGCATGAACTTTTCGTCAACGACATGCCAAGCTTGCCAGAAGGGCGAGAAATCAACTTGTTCGGGTTTCTCGGTCTCTTTATTTGCGAGAGTATCGACGCGCAAAAGGGCGGGTGCCCTTTGCACTCCGACATACATCCCTGCTCCGAAAGAAGCAAGGACGACTAGGATCGTGACAAATATGGAGAGCCAGAAGTGACGACGTACAGACATACGATGTTGGTTAGTTACAAAATCACAATCCAAACAAACAGTAATGTTCGTTTGGCATGTGCAATGCATAATAGCATACTGCGGGGCTGTGGATGAAACATGCACACCGCTTTTTTGATTCGTGTACACTGGGTATATGCTTACGACGTATAACGAGGGTGGCTTGCATTGGGTGGATCTCGATCGTCCAAGCCAAGCGGAAGTTGCAGGACTGGCCCAGACCTACAAGCTCTCCCCTATTGTGGCCGAAGAACTGGCAGGACCGGGAAGCCAGCCGCGCGTCGACATTTTTGGGCACTACATCTATCTGCGACTGAACTTTCCCATTTTTACCAAGCGTGGCAGCGGTAAAGAAGACCGCTCCCAGGAACTGAATATTATTCTGGGAAAAGATTTCCTCATTACCGCCCATTACGAAAACGTGCGACAGCTTTTCGACATGGCGCGCATAATCGAAACAGCCAGCCTACTAGGACGACACCCGTACAGCGATGCGGGACAACTATTCTTCGCTCTTATGGACAAGCTGTATCGCGCCATCGGCAAAGAACTGAAAGGACTGGATGCGCGCCTCCAAGCGATCGAGGAACGTATTTTTGCAGGCAATGAGCGAGACATGGTTGCCGATCTTTCCCGCGCTTCGCGAGATACCATCGATCTGCGGCGAGACCTGCGTGCGCACGCTCCCGTACTGGCAGCATTCGCTAACGGTTTCCATAAAATTTTCGATCATGAATTCTCGTTCGAGCTTGAATCATTGCGCAGTAAGAATGAGGAGCTGCTCTCGATGCTCGAAGGCAACCGCGAACTCCTGAACGATTTGCGGCGCACCAACGACTCGCTCCTCTCCACAAAAACTAATGAAGCGATCAAGGTCCTTTCCGTTATGGGTTTCATCATGTTCCCGCTCACCCTCATAGCAGGCATCTTTGGCATGAATACTACCTATCTGCCGTTCATCGGTATGGAACATGATTTTGCTTATGTTGTAGCGATCATGGTCGCCGTGTTTATCGGGTTGTGGTGCTATCTCGCCAAAAAAGGCTGGTTACGATAAACGTGTGAATTATGGAGTTTGAATTATGAAGTATGGACAGAGACTTGCGTACTGCGTACTCCGTACTTCATACTCCTAGGAAATGAATTTAAGACTTTACAACTCGCTTACAAAGAAGGTTGAACCGTTCGTGCCGATTGAGCCCGGCAAAGTGAAACTCTATACCTGCGGCCCAACGGTCTATGATTTTGCCCATATCGGTAACCTGCGCACCTACATCATGAACGACGTGCTACGTCGGACACTTGCGTATGCAGGATACAATGTCCACCATGTCATGAATATCACAGACGTTGGGCACCTTGTAGACGACGCTGATGAGGGCGAGGACAAAATGACAAAGGCGCTACGTCGTGAGGGTAAGCCGTTCACGATAGAGGCAATGCTTGAGCTTGCACGAGGGTACATGCTCGCCTTTGTGAAAGATAGCGCTGAACTCAACATGCTTGCACCACAAGAACTTGTGCGAGCGAGCGACCACATAGAGGAGGACATTGCCCTTGTCGGTGAACTGCTGGCCAAAGGTTTTGCATATCACACTCGCGATTCTATTTGTTTTGATACGAGCAAGTTTCCCGCATACGGCAAGCTCGGTAACATCAAACTTTCCGGGTTAGAGGCCGGAGCCCGCGTTACTGTCAATCCGGAAAAACGAAATCCCATCGACTTTACACTTTGGAAACAAAATGCAGAGCTGGGTTGGAAGAGTCCTTGGGGAAAAGGCTTCCCTGGTTGGCACATTGAATGCTCGACGATGGCGATGAAGTATCTCGGATCCGAGCTCGACATCCACACTGGAGGCATTGACCTCATGCCGACGCATCACAATAATGAAATCGCGCAGTCTGAAGCAGTAAGTGGTAAACAGTTTGTGCGGTACTGGCTTCATGGTGAGCATCTACAAGTCGGCGGTGGCCGTATGGGCAAGAGTGAGGGCAATGCCTTCACTCTTCGAGACATACAAGCTCGGGGGTTCAGTCCCCTAGACTTTCGCTATCTTGTTCTCACAACTCATTATCGCCAACAACAAAACTTCACGTGGGAAGCGCTTGAAGGAGCGCGTGTAGCGCGGCTACGTCTTCGAGAATTACTTTCCGGCGAATCAGAAGGTCTGCCGTCCCCGCACGCTACCTCCTTGGCAGACTTCACAGAAGCTCTTTTCGATGACCTCAATGTACCGAGAGCACTTGCAATAATTTGGGAACTGATGCGAAACTCATCCGTAGCGGCTGATGCAAAACTTGCGACAACCAAGAAAGCTGAAGGAGTACTTGCGCTTGGACTCTTTGAGCCACGAGCGGCAATTCCCGACTTGGTTTGCAATCTTATGGATAGAAGAAGGGAGGCGCGCCAACAAAAGAATTGGGCTTTGTCTGATGAACTTCGTCAACAAATCGAGGCGGCCCGCTTCGAAGTTAAAGATCACGGAGAAGAGTCAACCGCAAGACCCCTCTAATCACAGCTTCTCCACCGTGTCCCCCACGGCTTGACCTTTCGGAGGCTAGAGGGGTTCCCCCGTGCGTGTTAGCATAGGCTTATGGCGCAACCAAATTTACCCGCTCAAGGCGTGCGGCTACCACCCCAAAATCAAGACGCGGAACGCGCTCTTTTGGGTGCGATCATGCTCAAACCCAGTTCGCTCATTGAGGTTGTTGATATCATCACCACGCTATCGTTTTACTCCGACCGGCATCGTCTCATTTATGAAACAATGCTTGAGCTGTACCAAAAAAGCGAGCCGATTGATCTCTTGACGATGACGTCGAAGTTGCGTGAGCGTAAGCTCATTGATAGGGCCGGCGGAGCTTCATATCTGGCCGAGCTCGTGGGCAATGTCCCTACGACTACGAACGCCGCGTACTACGCTGAACTTATTCACAAAAAATATGTACACCGTTCGCTCATCCAATCGGCGGAAAAAATCTCCGATCTTGGTTTTTCGGAAAGTGACGAGGTGGAGCAATTGCTCGACCGCGCCGAGCGAGAAATATTTGGAATCTCCGGGTCATCGCGTCAGAGGTTTATTCCGATTAAAGACACACTGGCAGAAGCATGGGAGCGACTTGATCATCTGCATAAAACCAAAGATGAGATCCGTGGTATTCGTACCGGTTTCAATGAAATAGACAACAAACTTGCTGGCCTACAAAAGTCAGACCTTATTATCCTCGCCGCTCGTCCATCGATAGGCAAGACTTCGCTCGCGCTCGACATTGCGCGCAATGCCGCCGTGCATCATGGCGTGCCCGTAGGAATCTTTTCCCTTGAAATGAGCAGTCAACAGCTCGTTGACAGAATGCTGGCGGCGGAGAGTTATGTTGATTCGTGGAAACTGCGCACAGGAAGGCTGACGACCGACGAGGAGTTCGGTAAAATACGTGATGCGCTCGACAAGCTTTCTCAAGCACCAATATTTATAGATGATGATGCGTCAAACACAGCACTAAAGATGCGATCGGTGGCGCGAAAACTCAAATCTGAACATGGTCTTGGGTTAATTGTCGTTGACTACTTGCAACTGATGGTGCCTCAACGTAATGTCGATTCCTTGGTACAACAAGTGACCGAGATCAGCCGATCACTCAAGCAAATGGCGCGCGAACTTAATGTGCCAGTGCTCGCTCTCTCACAGCTCTCCCGTGCTGTCGAACAGCGTGGCGGCGAGCCACGACTTTCAGACCTGCGTGATTCGGGCTCGATTGAGCAGGATGCCGACGTCGTCATGTTCATTCATCGTGGGAGTGAAAAAGACACAGAAGAAAATTCCCAGCGAGCAACAACGGCAAAAATCATTATTGCTAAACACCGCAACGGTCCGACGGGCACCTGTGAACTGTTCTTCGACGAAAAGCGTGTCTCGTTCACTAGCATTGATAAGAGTAATTTTGGCGTTTTTTAACAATGAATCCCGCTAGAAGCATGCTATTTCAGTCTAAAACACAAGTAACTAGCTTTTACCGTATTGCCATTATTAGTACTGCGCGAAGTAACAACGGGAGTGTGCGCACTCCCTGCTTCTAATGAATCCCGTTAGAAGCACGCTACCTCAATCCAAAGCACCACTAGCTAGTTTTACCAAAGGGTCATGATTACTATTTAGCGAAGTAATGACGGGAGTGTGCGCACTCCCTGCTTCTAATGAATCCCGTTAGAAGCACGCTACCTCAATCCAAAGCACCACTAGCTAGTTTTACCAAATGGTCATGATTACTATTTAGCGAAGTAACAACGGGAGTGTGCGCACTCCCTGCTTCTAACGGGATGAATACCATAGAAAAACTATCCAGAGTGTTTACCCGCTTTCCCGGTATTGGGCCACGGCAGGCAAAGCGTTTTGTGTACCATCTTCTGCGGGATGGGGGTATGACCGCACATGAGCTCGGTGTGCTTTTGGCCGAGCTTCCCCATGAAGTGAAGCAGTGTGGGGAGTGTTTTAGATACCATACGGGACGCGCGTGTACTCTCTGTGCAGACTTTACTCGCGATGAGAAGACGTTGTTGGTGGTCGCAACCGATGCAGATCTTGAGGCGATAGAACGCTCGCATAATTGGGGCGGGCGCTATTTTGTCCTTGGTGGTACGGTGCCTATCATGGAGAAAGAGCCTGAAAAGCAAGTACGCACGCAGGAACTCTTGGCGAAAGCACAGAAGGAAAACCCCCAAGAGATCGTGCTCGCTTTCGCGGCTAACATGGATGGTGACCACACCGTTGATTACTTGCGGAACATGCTCGCTGAAACCAATATTAAAGTGTCCGTCCTTGGCCGCGGACTCTCGACCGGCTCCGAACTCGAGTACGCCGACCCCGCCACTATCAAAAGCGCCCTTGAGGGACGGAGATAGACGGGAACATACGCGGATCAATGCGGAAGTGGTGGACTAGATACCATGGTCCGCCGATTCTTCTTTTCCCTAATTCTTAATTCTAACCCCATACTTCATTTAATCGAGTCAATTCTGACTCGATTAAAGTGTTGACGATGAGTGTTTTTCTTGCGGCGGTTTGATTTTGCTTTGTACGAGAGAACGAGGACTTTGCGGGTGCGGCCAGCTTTTATGAATGTGGCCTCAACCAAAGCACCATCAATGTATGGGGTGCCCACGGTTGTCGCTCCCCCATCGTCAACCAGAAGAACCTTATCAAAGACAATCTTGTCGCCTTCTTTGTGATCACCCGGAAGTTTCTCAATCTGAAGCAGGTCGCCCTTGCGGACAACGTACTGCTTTCCCCCCGTTTGTATAACTGCAAATTGGTCAGCCATAGTGGTGAGTATAATAACCTAACTTGACTACTTAGGCAAGATACCCCTATAGTAAGGCCGGATTGGAGGCAAAGCATGACTTTGAAGAAACGACTTCTCTTTGTAGCCGCCTGCTTGTTCATAGGTCCATGTGGGTATCTCCTTCTCGCACTCTGCCTTGCAAGAAAAATCGAGGAGTGGGAGAACAAAGCTGACGGAAGAACAGACGGCGTCTCTGAACTCGCAGAAGCCATCAACTGGTGCCTCAAGAACTGCAAGTAGCGAAAGGGGTGTAAGATTGCCCCTCATCCTCTGCCGTCGACCCCATGCGGGTCGGCGGCGGCTTTTTTTGATTTCCAGTTCCGCTTGTTGTTATACTCATTGTATGCAGAAAGATTTTGATTTGTGGAATGCTAAGAAAAAGAAAGCTCACCTCGAACAGCCGCGTTTGTATACCGTCCGCGAGATCTGGTGGTGTAGGCTCGGTATAAACATCGGCACAGAACAAGATCCCGACTTGTCCGAACACGACGTTTGGTGGAGAAAGTAGGATTCCTTGAACAGCACTTCTTCTCCCTATTAAGAAAAGCTGCCAGAATGTTGTTCTGACAGCTTTTCTTAATAGTTCTCCTTCCAGCTCGCGCCGGAAGGTAAGGCCGAAGCCACTTGTATATATAGACTAGCAGGACCACGAAATCTGTCAACCATGAGTACCCCCTCTTCTATTCTCCCCCTATGTAGGGGGAGAAGGACCTACTCCTCTGTCGTTTCTGGTTTTTCTAGGGCTAGTTGTTCTATGCCTACTGCGGTGCCGGCAATCCTGAGGACGTCTTTGTCAATCTTCCCTAGTTCCTTTCTCGAGGCATTGTAGTGCCCTACCGTGGTCGAGAGCGCTGCTCCTAGCTTCTTGTGGTACTCGTCGTAGGCACTGAGGTGGCGGCCCAACTTCTCGACGTTGGTTCCTATCTCCTTGGCTTGTTCTTCGATCTTAAAAGCGCGATAGCCTTGCAAAACAGTCTGGAGATAGGCAACGAAGGTTGTCGGCGAGACGATAATTACCTGCTTGTCTTTGTAGGCATACTCAATGAGATCGCGCGCGTTGGGGCCGATGCCGCCGACTTTGTTAACAAGTAGATCGTAGTAGATTCCTTCGGCCGGAATATACATGATCGCAAAGGGAAGTGTCCCCTCTTTGGTGCGAATGTATTTGGCCGTCTCATCAATGCGTTTTTTTAGATCGTTAGCAAAGTCGCGTTCGAGGACGGCACGCCGGTCCGGGTCAGTCTCACCCGAAAGTCTCAGGTAGTTATCGAGTGAAAACTTAGCATCAATCGGAATGAGCCCATCTTTGGTTTCAATAACGGCATCAACCGCGTCGCCATTTGCGAACTGGTGTTGGAGACGATAGATGCCCGGTGGCAAGACGTTGTTGAGAATCATCTCAAGTCCCGCTTCGCCCAGACTTCCCCGCTGCTTTTGATGCGTCAGCACTTTCTCAAGATTTTTGAGTTGCTCGGTGATACCAAGTACCTTTTTGCTCTGCTCCGTGGACTCGGTCACACCTTGCCGCACATCCAAAAGCTGCCGACCCATCTGTTCTGTAATATCGCGCATTAAGCGCTGTGACTCACCAAGTTGAAACTTCAGTGATTCCTGCACCTCCTTCTGGCTCGATCCCAGTTTCGCATCCACTGTCCGCGCCAGTTCAGAGAGCCTTTCTTGAATCAGTAACATCCCGCTCCCCTCTTCTTTCGTTGGCTGCTTGCGCAGTAAAAGATAAGCAAGGTAAATAATGCCGAGGAGAATAACCGTGCCAAGAACCGTCATTATCGCTTCCATACAGTTATTCTAACATATGTTGACAGCTCGCCTAACCATGCTAGACTTCGTCCTGAACAGTACAAAAACAAAACAAGGAGCGACCGTGGAAGAGCTAAGGCTGGTGATAAAAGATCTTCGGGCGTTGAGTGGTTGGTTTTTGAGAAGTAGTTGGGCACCACTACTCAAGAGTGACACAGAGGTAATTGGGGAGGGCATCGAAGAAGCCATTGAGAACATCTCGGTTCTTGATGCTATGATAGGTGATCTGCTCAAGACGCAAGCTACATTAGTCAAGGCTTGCGTCCATAGTGGACTCCCACTAGAGCAGGGCATATGTTCAAAATGTGGGGGACTACACAAGGCGAAGTTGCAATCACCACCCGAGGAGAGTGCTCCGACGGCACAGGACAGCCCACCCGTGCTGGGCAAACGCATGCACGGACCCTTCAAGTGCTCGCAGTGCGGCAGAGCACACAGTCCACTCGTGGTCTGCCGACCAGTTGACATTCCCCTCAATCATGGAGAGTAGGGGAGAGTAGGGAAACAAATTCATCCCCGGCCGCGAGCCCTGCTCGCGACCGGGACTTCTTTTTTTTGAGAAAGCAAACATCAGTCCACTATACTACTAACTATGCGGTCACGTAATTAGTAGTATAGGTAGTCAACCTCTGCATAAGGCCACGTGGGACGGGCGGAGACGACTCTGTTATTGCTCGGAGTACCGAGCTGCGTTAAAACCGAAAAGTTGTGGGCGGGTGTGCAGTCAAATTATCTTGTTGCGCATCATTATCATGCGGCTCACCATGCGTTCCGACTTTTAATAAAGAAATAAAGTTTGACGTTATGAAAAAGAATACGGCCACCGAAGCATGAAGCTCGGTGGCCGGGTCGACGCTTTCGCGCCTGATTGAGAAAGAACCATCTCGAGATTTTTAATCTCGCTCGAGAACGAGAAAAGCCATTCCCCCTAATACACCTTGGGGCAGCCCGGGGGACAATCCTCGCCCCGGTAGTGAACCGTCGGCCTCCCCATGGTCATGTAGCGACCATCGGGGAAGGACGAGAGAGCGTCGTGATCCGCCCGGAGGACGGAATCGAAGCGCATCTCGTCCTCGGCCTTGGCGATCTCCTCCTCGGTGATGCCGAGCTGCAAGAGCTCGTCCCGCGACGTCCCGTCCCGAAGCGCCGCTTCGGCGATGTAGACGCAGCGCATCGCCAGGCGATCGGCCGGACACTCGACGTACCATCCCTCCGGCGAGAACTTCAGCCGGGTCTCCGCTGTGTGGGCCGACCACTGATCGTCCCACAGCTGAGCGGTCTTGCCTGCGAGCGCAAGCTCGCAGAACTTGGCCCAATCCAGGTCCGTGCGGACGGGACTGTAGCCGCCCCACTTCGGGGCCGGGCCACCCGGGTGGTAGAACGTGTCGCCCGGCTTGCCCGGGCCCTTCTCGATGAAGATGGTGGGGATCGGCCCCACCCAACGAGTCGCGCTCAAGCTGCACCTCCTGCGACGAGACGAAGCCGCATCGGCTCCGCCACCGTCTCCTGGCTGATGGTGGTGGGAACTTCGACTGGGAGACGGGAGCGAAGCTCCGCGATCTCCCCCTTTAACCTCTCGATCTCCTCGTTGTTTTTCCGCAGGCTGGCGGCCTGGGAAAAAACGAGGTCCTTAATCCGACCGTCCGCGCGATCCCAAGCGAAGGAATCTGCCCGCCGACGAGCCTCCTCCATCTCATCGTACACTGCGCGCCAGAGGTTGGTCGCTCGCTCCTCCTTCTTGAGCGCCGCCGTGGTCTGGCGCATGTACTCACGCCGAACCTCGACGGCATCGTCTTCGGCCTTCTTCGCCTTGGCCTCGCTGGCCTCGGCACGAAAGACGGCTTGTTGCCGCATCTGCTCGGCCTCCGCAACGCGGAGCTCGAGCGCGGCCTGTTCGACGACATCGACCTCGCTCTGGACGAGCCAGTCAGCGATCGCCCGAAGCGCTTCCCTCATCGGGGCGACGGGATCGCCACCCACGATAAGGGTACGGATGGCGAACGAGACGAGCTCGAACGCCTTCTTGGCGGCCTGCACCGCCGGGGATTCCTTCATGACTTCCTCCTTCGACTCTCTTGCCAGAGCCGCCTTGTTTCTCTTTGAATGATCGACGGCAAGTTCCGATCATTTGCTCTCTAAATGAGTAGCACGATAGATACCTAAACTCGAGATATCCACTGTGCTACTCACAGAGCAGTAAACTCAAAATCATTTTTGAGTAGCATAAATTTTCAAAGTTCTATCTTGACAGGTCTATTATATCATAGTCTGGTATGGAAAGTCAAGCTCGAAAATATAGCCTAAAAGCTAGGGAATATAGGGATAACTAGCACAAAATTGCACAGCTGGGCCATGCATTAAGTCTATTGACGCAAGGTATTTTTGGGCATAAGCTTATAGAAGAACAGAAAGGGAAAGGAGAGCTGACATGCAGCAAGAATTTATCGTCGGTATACGAAAAGTGATCGAGACCTTTCGTAGACTTTACAGCGATATTGAAGTCTTGCCGGAAGGGAACGAGACTTCAAGCCTCAACGAGAGGATCGAATCGTGCAAGTCAGGTGTGGCGAGCTTGCTTGCGGAAGCCGAAAGTTTCCAAGAGAAGTGCTGTAAGATCGGGCGCGAGCTCGCGTCAGTGAACACTGATCTTCAAAGATTTCAGGCTCACTGTAAGCACGATTTCGGCAAGGACGGAATGGATCCCTGTGACAAGTGCCGACTTCCGCCACCGCCACGCGCTAGCCAAATGCTCCACGGTGGACCGATGTTCCCGCTTGGGATTACACACGGGCAGATTACAAGAGTTGGTATCACCTTCGCGTCACAAGAGGACGCGCCGCCATGTAATGAGTGCGGCTCTATCACGGTGAAGAATGGGGCCTGCTTCAAGTGCTTGAACTGCGGGGCTTCAACTGAAGCGTAAGGAGATAACATGCAGCCAATTTCGTCGCATTACAAGGAAATCGAATGGAAGGAATGTCCTGGATGCGGGAACATGGAACCTATGGGCACAAAGTGCCCCTTCGACAATGGGAAAGTGATCATCATCTCGATTCACACACCCGAAGGCTCAGACTTCGACATCTGATCAGTGCGCATCCCAGCCCCAGCCGCGAGCCTCGTTTGCGTCCGGGGCTCATCTTTTTCGTAAACACAATGATGCCACTGACTATACTACTAACCTCACGGCCGTGAGGTTAGTAGTATAGTGGTAGAAAAGATAGATTTATATGAAGCTGAAGTATTCTCCAGTCGCATAATGAGCCCCAAATGAGGTGGTCGTTTAGCTGTGATCAGCTCTCCCTCTAGTGTGCCAGTTTTCGCAGTTTTGTAAACAGCTCGATCTTTGCCGTTTGCAGTTCTTGCGCGCAGTCATTGTCA
>OBEQ010300276.1_pt1 | contig 12765 bp, 17 predicted proteins | sample 1670901 | NCBI WGS metagenome assembly OBEQ01 (sample SAMEA104232315, study PRJEB22302) | groundwater metagenome | biome: forest; feature: aquifer; material: groundwater | place: USA | collected 2011-08-07 | depth 5.4 m
ATACGTGTCTCTACAAGAACCGGTCGACCGGCTGGTAACAATGAATTTCTCGATCAATTGGAAAAAATCACTGGCCGGTTGTTGCAAAAGAAAAAACCAGGCCCGAAAAGGGACTGATTAAGTATCGTGTCCCCCGAACTCACATAGGGAGCGGTTGACGGAGAGTATATTATATGTATAATGAGCATACTACTTTTGAATATGATCCTGAAAAGGAAAAAGTAAACGTTGGTTTATTGTAGGGCAGGTGAGTGATGGTCGAATTATTACGGTTTGGTTTACAATGCGCGAGGACAAGGTGAGGATCATAGGAGCTGCCGCCTTGAGAAAATGGAGGAAAGAGTATGAAAAAAGAAAGACTGCCCGATCCGAGCAAACTGAAATGGGTTAAGGGGTCAACTATCTTTGACCCGGAGGATCTCAAAAGGGCCCTCCACCCCTCCAATGTGAAGGTGCGAATTACAACCTATATTTCCGAGGACATCTATCGCTGGCTCAAAAAGGAGGCGGAGGCGACTGGGACCCCTTATCAGATTCTTCTGAATCAGAAACTGCGTCAGGTTTTTGAGGAGGGGGAGGCGGAAAAGTTGGAGGCTCGCATCAAAAAACTGGAACAAGAGGTTAGGAAGATCAAAGAGACTAGGAGGCTTAAAAAAGCGGCCTAAACTACGCCGCCTTCTGGACCACTCCGGAGCGGATGCAGCGGGTACAGGCGTAGACTCTTTGGACGGCGCCTTTGATGACGGCGCGGACGCGTTGGAGATTGGGGTGAGAGAGCCTCTTGGTCTTGTTGTTTGAGTGGCTCACGTTGAAGCCGACCAGCCGTCTCTTTTCACAGTAATGACAAATGTGGGCCATAAGTCTCCTAAAAACGAAGGGCGTAGGTAGCATAAGGAATCTCGGCAATGCAAGACAAAGATACTCGGAAGGATTTGGGCCGTGACGGAGAACGTCTCGCGCTGGAATTTCTTCAAAAACAAGGATTTAAGGTGCTTGAGACCAATTACCGTTGCCGCCTCGGAGAGATCGATCTGATTGTGGAAAAGGGGGGGCGCATTTTCTTTGTGGAGGTCAAGACACGACATTCCTTTCAGGCGGTCTCGCCTCTGGAGCTGATTTCGGCCGAGAAGAGGCGGCATATTTCACGGGCGGCACAACAGTATTTGGCATCGAAGAGGTGGCATGATCGACCGGCCGAATTTGCCCTTCTGATCGTCGATTGGTCCGACCCGGAACCCCGGTGCGAGCTTTTGGAGGAGGCCTTTTCGCTCGCTTGGGGGTATTGATTCTTTTTGACAAAGTGTTGGGATCCCCTTAAAACCATCCCCGGTGGGACAGGACCCATCCTTGGGATCATGCAAAACCTCCTCCAAACATTTCTTCAAAATACCCGGCGTCTGAAAAGTCGTCCCTGTTTTCAATTCAAGAAAGAGGGAAAATGGCGGACGATCACCTGGACCGAGGCGGAAGAGGAGGTTGTCTCGATCGCCTTGGGACTGAAGGCGCTCGGTATCCGGAAGGGGGATCGGGTCGGGCTCTTCTCCGTAACCTGTGTGGAATGGACCCTGAGCGATCTCGCCATTCAGTCTCTGGGGGCGATTACGGTTCCCGTTTACCACTCCAATACGGCCGAACAGGCGGAATTCATCCTCCAAAATTCGGGCGCTCGGGTCGTTTTCGTCGGAAATCAGGGGATCTACGATCGTGTACAGGATCGGTCGGGAAAACTTCCTGAACTCGAAAAGGTGGTCCTTTTTTCCGGTCGGGGCGATGACGGCAAGTCCCTAAGTTGGGATCAATTAAAAAAACTGGGATCTTCCGGAGATCGAGGGGCCTGGCGACAAGGGATTGACCAGATCCACTCCTCCGATCCCGCGACCCTCGTCTATACCTCCGGGACAACCGGAAATCCCAAGGGGGCGATCCTCACCCATGGTAATTTTGTGATGGAAGTCGAGGCGCTCTCTTCTCAGCTCTGCGATATCGGCGAGCGGGATGTGGCGATCCTTTTCCTGCCGCTCGCGCACATCGTCGCCCGGGTGATGCAATTTTTCCAGATCTCGGTCGGTTACACCCAGGCCTATGCCGAGAGCGTCGACAAGTTGATCGACAACATGGGAGAAGTCCGACCCCATTTTTTCGTGAGTGTTCCCCGGATCTTCGAAAAGGTCTACGAGCGGGTCCTTCAGCAAGTCGAACAGGGATCTCCTTTGAAGAAGGCGGTCTTTTCTTGGGCGACGGCGGTCGGACGGCAGATCAGTCTTCGAAAACAGGAAAGGAAGTCTGTCTCCCCCCTCTTGAGGCTTCAAGGGGAGATCGCCACGCTTCTTGTCTTTGGAAAACTCCAGAAACGATTGGGGGGGCGGCTCCGTTATGCGGTCTCGGGCGGGGCCCCTTTGTCCAAAGAGATCGCCGAATTTTTCCATGCGGCCGGCATCTTGATCTTGGAGGGGTATGGTCTGACGGAGACGACCGCGGCGATTAATATCAATACGCCGAAGGAGTTGAAATTCGGGACGGTCGGAAAACCGGTTCGGGGTACGGAGGAAAAGATTGCGCCCGACGGCGAAATCCTTGTCCGAGGTCCCCTGATCTTTCAGGGATATTATAAGAACCCCGAGGGGACCCGAGAGGCGTTTACCGACGATGGGTGGTTCAAAACAGGCGATGTAGGCGAAATGGACGCGGATGGATTTTTAACCATCACCGACCGCAAAAAGGACATCATCGTCACCGCCGGCGGCAAGAATATCGCGCCGCAAAATCTGGAAAGTCTCTTGAAGACGGTGCCTGCCATCAGCCAGGCGGTGGTGGTCGGAGACCGTCGAAAGTATCTGACCGCCCTGGTGACTTTGAACGGAGAAGCGATCACAAAAATTGCGCAAAAAGAGGGGATTCCGGGCCTGGATATGAAGGAGTTGGTGAAACATCCGAAGATTTATAGTTTTGTCAAAAAGGCGATCGACGAAAAGAACAAAGGTCTTGCCCCCTACGAGACGATCAAGAGGTTTGCCATCCTGGAACATGATTTTACGCAGGAGGCGGGTGAATTGACGCCGACGTTGAAGGTGAAGAGGAAATTTGTCAGTGAGAAGTATCGGGATATCTTGGATCAACTGTATCAGAATTAACGCCCCCTCGCTCCCCCTCTTCATTTAAGAGGGGGATGGGGGGAGTTATTACGGAGGCAATCATGGCGGAAACGGGAAGTAAGGGGTCGGGACTCGCCCCCAATATTGCGAGCGTGCTTTGTTATATCTGTATGCCGATCACCAGCGTCATCTTTATGCTGGTCGAAAAGGAAAACAAGGAGGTCCAGTTTCATGCCTGGCAGGGGACGGTCTTCGGGGTCGGCTACATCGCCGTCGTTATCGCGATCGAAATCATGGCGGCGATCTTAGGAGCCTTGATCAGCTTCTTGGGGGTCATGATCGGCCTCTTGGTGCCGTTGGTGGGATTGGTCGCCTTTGTGATCTGGGTGGTCTGTTTGGTGAAGGCGTACCAAGGCGAGCGGTGGAAGATTCCGTATATCGGCGACTTTGCCGCTAAAAAAGCAGGGGTGTAGAATATCTGCGCCGTAAAATTATTTCTGCATATCCCTTGTCCCGGATGCGGGCTGCTTCACGCCCTTTGGTCTCTGCTCCATTTCGATTTCGGCGCCGCCTTTTCCTATTTTCCGATCTGGCCGGTGGTATTCCTCTTTTTTCTTTTTCGGCGGCGGCACTATGCGGGGGAAGTTTTTCTGGTGATCCTTTTTTGCCAGTGGGCCTTCCGCCTATTTTTGATTGACACCTAACCATGAGCCGCCCATAAAGAATGCCTAACGAGGAGGAATCGCCCATGACCCCCAAAGAATATTTTGAAATAAAGGTTCCCGAAAATCTCAAAACGAAGCCGGACAGAGTGGCGGGGATCGATGCGATCTACGAGTTCCAGATCAACGGTCCCGCCGGCGGGACCTGGACGCTCGATCTCAAGGCTCCCGGAGGACAGGTCAAAGAAGGCTCTTCGGGAAACGCGAACTGTACGGTCATCATCGAAGATGAAAATTTCGTTAAATTGATCGGCGGTCAGCTCAATCCCCAGATGGCCTTCATGACCGGAAAGCTGAAAGTGACCGGCAATATGGGGTTGGCGTTGAAACTTGCCAACATCCTGTAACGTTGAAACCCCTGACTGGCGTCACCATTCTCGATATCTCCCGCCTGCTTCCCGGCGGCTTCGCCTCTTTGCTGTTGGCCGATTACGGCGCGCGCGTCATCAAGGTCGAACAGCCGGGGGTTGGTGATTATTATCGGGCTGTTCCTTCCGGTGCGAAACTTCTCGGCAGGCAAGTCGAAATTATCAATCAGGGAAAGGAAGCGCTGGCGCTTGATTTAAAAGCGCCTGAAGGTCGGGAAATTTTTCTTCGATTGGTCAAGAAGGCCGACGTGGTGCTTGAAAATTTCCGTCCCGGCACTCTCAAAAAACTGAAACTCGATTATCCGGTCCTCCGCCGGGCGAATCGCTCGATTCTCCTTTGCTCCATTACGGGGCTCGGACAGAAAGGCCCTCGCGCCGGTCTGGCGGGCCATGATCTGAATTATCTCGGCCTCTCCGGTCTTTTGCATCGAATCAAAGATCGAGAAGGGCGGTATGTGATCCCCGATTTTCAGGTGGTCGATCTGGCGGCCGGATATGAGGCGAGCCTTCGGATCGTTGCCCATCTTCTACAGACCCGAAAATCCCGCCGGGGGGCCTGGATCGACGTCTCGATGGTCGGCGCGGGCCATTCCCTGGCGCGGCTTTATACGTTGGAGGAAGGCCCTTCGCTCGCCGACGGCCGATTGGCGCGGTACGACGTCTATGAGACCGCCGACGGCCGATGGGTCACGCTCGCGGCGTTGGAGTCGAAGTTTTGGATCCGGTTTTGTGCCGAGATCGGTCATCCGGAATGGGTGAAGGGGACGGAGCGTTTCGAAGTTTTGGCCGAAGAAAAAAAGACGATGCTCCGCGAGATCTTTCGATCAAAGACGGCCGACGAATGGATTCGACTCGGGGCCGAAAAGGATCTCTGTCTCTTCCTCGTGGAAAAGATCGAGGATTTGGATCTGGAGCCTCAAAAAGCGATCCCGGGCCTCGGCCAACAGACCGCGAAGATTTTACGTTCGATCGGAATTCGCCCGGATCAAATTCGCTCTCTGAGGTCGAAAAGGGTGATAGAGTAAGACCGTGAAGATCGCTCTCGCTCAGATCAATACCACTATCGGCGATTTTGACGGAACGATTCAAAAGATCGGGGACTTCGTCGCTCGCGCCAAAAAAGAAAAGGCCGACCTGATCGCTTTCCCGGAGCTCGCCCTCACCGGTTATCCTCCGCGCGATCTTCTTGAACGACCCCGATTCGTCGATCAAAATCTCAAGGCTTTAGACAAAATCGCCGAGCTCTCTTCCGGGATTCGAATTGTCGTCGGATTTGTCGATCGCAATCGAGGAGGCGCCGGCAGGGCGCTCTTCAACGCCGCCGCCTTGTGCGAAGACGAAAAGGTGGCCGCCGTCTATCCTAAAAATCTCCTCCCGAATTATGACGTCTTCGATGAAGCCCGTTATTTTGAACCGGGATCCAAGGCGGGACTTTGGAAAATCGGCGATCAGGCTGTCGGAATCTCGATCTGCGAGGATGCCTGGAACGACAAGCTCTTTTGGGAAAAGAGACTCTATGCGCGCGATCCGATTGAAGAACAGGTCTCTCAAGGGGCTCGGTGCCTGTTGAATATTTCCGCGTCGCCTTTCTCTTTGGGTAAGCCAAAGCTTCGGCGTGATTTGTTTCAAGCCTTGGCCCTCAAATACGGAGTCCCCGTTTTCTACGTGAATCTTGTCGGCGGAAACGACGACCTTGTCTTCGACGGTCGCAGTTTTGTCGTGAATGACCGAGGCGAGACGGTCGCCGAGGCGGCCGCCTATGAAGAAGAGTTGCTCGTTGTCGATTGTGAGACCGATTTGAAGAGGCCCCGAGATCCGGTGCCGTTGATCGGCGATGTGGAGGCGATTACTCGTACCTTGGAGCTGGGCGTTCGGGACTATGTACGGAAGTGCGGTTTTAAAAAGGTCGTTTTGGGTCTGTCGGGCGGGATCGATTCGAGCCTGACCGCCGTCGTTGCGGTCAAGGCGTTGGGTTCGGACAATGTGTTGGGGGTCATCATGCCGTCTCCGTATTCAAGTCCGGAGAGCGCCCGGGATGCCGAGATTTTGGCGAAGAATCTCGGAATTGCCGTGAAGAAGTATCCGATCGGCACAATGTATGAGGGTTACCGGCATCTTTTTGGTCGCACTCCGAAGACAGATCCCGATCTCGCAGATGAAAATATCCAGGCCCGGATCCGTGGCAATATTCTCATGACCTTGTCGAATCGCGAAGGTCCCCTCGTCTTGTCGACGGGCAATAAATCGGAGCTCTCGGTCGGCTACTGTACGCTCTATGGAGACATGAGCGGCGGGCTGGCGGTCCTCTCCGATCTTCCCAAGACGACCATTTATGAAGTGGCACGTTTTTATCAGAAAGAAAAAGGGCCGATCCCTGAAGAAGTTTTTACCAAGCCGCCGACGGCGGAGTTGAAGCCGAATCAGAAAGATCAAGATACCCTCCCTCCGTACGAGATCCTTGACGCGATCCTCAAGGCCTATGTGGAGGAGCATCGTTCGTCTGAGGAGATCATCAAAATGGGTTTTGAGCCCAAGACGGTCGAATCGATTGTTCGCCGGGTCGATCGCAATGAATACAAGAGACGCCAGGCGGCACCCGGAATCAAAATCACCTCGAAGGCGTTCGGCATCGGACGCCGTTACCCGATTGCCCGGAAAATTGAGGGGTAATCTCATCGTGGCCGGCACTCTCTACATCGTCGCCACCCCGATCGGAAACCTCGAAGATATCACGCTTCGGGCGATTCGGATCCTGAAAGAGGTCGACCTGATCGCCTGCGAAGACACGCGGCAGACTCGTAAGTTATTGACATCATTAAGTATTTCAAATCATGTGACGAGCTACTTCGATCACAATCGTTTGACAAAAGGGGATGTCATCCTCCGCGAACTCGATTCCGGAAAGAATGTCGCCTTGGTCTCCGATGCGGGGACGCCGGGGATTTCCGATCCCGGTTATCCGCTGATTGTTTCGGCGATCGAGAAGGGGATTTCGATTATTCCGATTCCGGGACCGTCCGCTGTGATCGCGGCGCTTTCGGCGGCGGGGCTTCCGACTGATCAATTTCACTTCGTCGGTTTTCTTCCGCTCAAAAAAGGAAAGACCCGCCGATGGATCGAATCTCTCAAAGACGAAGAGGCGACCTTGGTCTTTTATGAATCTCCTTTTCGCGTCAAAAAAACCTTGCCGCTGTTGTTGGAGATTTTTGGAAATCGGAAGGCGGTGTTGGTCCACGAGCTGACGAAGATCCATGAAGAGTTCAAGAGAGGGACTCTGGAGGAATTAATTTTGAAGCAGAATGAAATCGTCGAAAAAGGGGAGTGGATTATTTTGGTGGCCGGCCGGGAATGACTTACTTGTAGAATTCTTTTACCTTTTCTTCCAACTGTCGCGACCGTCGGCTGTCGATCACCTTGCCGCGTCTCAAAGAAAGCCGATCCTCGCAAAAGAGTTTGACCGCCCGAGCCAAGACATCGGCCTCGAGTTTTTTGCCGCGAGCGATGATCTCTTCCAGCGAATGGCGTGCCTTGTCGACCTTGAAAGAGTCCTGGCAGATGATTGGGCCTTGGTCGAGATCAGTCGTCACAAAATGAGCGGTGACGCCGACGACTTCCACCCCTTTGTCGTAGGCCTGCGAATAGGCGCGTGCGCCGGGGAAAGAGGGGAGGAGAGAAGGATGAACATTGATGATCTTCCCTTCATAACGAAAACAAAATTCGGGCGAAAGGATCTGCATGTAGCGGGCCAAGACGATCAGGTCGATGTCTTCTTTGGCGAGATGATCCAAGATCAACCGTTCCTGCTCTTTTTTCTTGTCCGAGGGATAATAAAAAAACGGGATGTTGTTTTTCTCCGCGATCGGCTGGAGATCGGGACGATTCGAGAGGATGAGGGTCGGCCGGCCTCGGGTGCCGCCGCTCTTCATCGCCTTTAAAAGGGTCGTCAGGCAGTGCGATTCTTTTGTGACGAGGAGCGCGATCTGCTTGATTCTTCGTGGTTCGTCGATCGTCAGCGTAATATCCATCCCGATCTTCTGTCCGACTTTTTTCAATCCTTCCCGAAATGCCGGCAGGGAGAGGGGAAGATCCTTCATATCGACGACCATGTTCATGACCAGGATCCCTTCCAAGATCCTTTGGTCGATGTCCTCGATATTGGCGTTGTTTTTAAAGAGATAGGTCGTGACGGTCGAGATAATCCCCTTTTTGTCGGGACCGGCGACTCGGACATGGGCTGTTTTTTTCGAGGCCATAAATGAGGTTCGGAACTTATCATAACTTTTCCTGTTTTCCTAGCGAGACAAACAGTCTAAAGTTTTGGGTATGTCTTATCGAACGTTGAACCCGGCGACCGAAGAGCTTGTCCGGACCTATCCGGAACATTCCTGGAAAGAGGCGAAGGAGGCGGCTCGGGCCGCCCTTGAGGCCTTTTCATCGTGGCGCGAGGTCCCTTTTCACGAACGCTCAACCCTGTTTAAAAAACTAGCGACCCTGCTTCGGGCGGAAAAAGAAAACCATGCCTCCTGGATCGTTCGGGAGATGGGAAAGCCGGTTTCCCAGGCCGAAGCCGAGATCGAGAAGTGCGCGGTGGGGTGCGAGTATTATGCCGAAAACGCCGAGAAATCATTGACCGAGGAGGTGATCTCCACCGATGCCGGAAAGAGCTATGTCCGCTATGATCCGCTGGGGCCGATTTTAGGAATCATGCCGTGGAACTTTCCATTCTGGCAGGTCTTTCGGTTTGCCGTCCCGGCGCTCATGGCCGGAAATGTCGCCCTCCTGAAACCGGCGCCGAATGTCCCCGGTTGTGCCCTCGAGATCGCAAAAATTTTTCAAAAGGCCGGATTTCCGGACGGGGTCTTTCAAACGCTTTTTCTGAATAACGAAACGACGGCGCGGCTCATCGAATCGGGCGCCATTCAAGGGGTCTCTCTGACCGGCAGCACGCAAGCGGGGCGCGAAGTGGCCCAAATCGCGGGCCGGAGTCTGATCAAGACGGTCTTGGAATTGGGAGGATCGGATCCGTTTGTCGTGTTCGATGATGCCGATCTGGAGAAAACGATTCCCATCGCGATCCGCGCGAGAATGCTCAATACAGGGCAGAGCTGTATCGCCGCCAAACGGTTTATTCTCATGAAAGGGATTGCCCCCCGATTTAAAGATCTCTTTTTAAAGGCGGTCAAAAATTTAAAAACGGGTGATCCCAACGATCGTAAAAACGACTTGGGACCGCTCGCCCGCGAAGATCTCCTCTTGAATCTGATGAAGCAGGTTGAAGGGGCGGTGGCGTCGGGGGCCAAGGTTTTACTTGGCGGCAAACGGATCGAGAGAAAAGGATATTTTTACGAACCGACGATGTTAGAAGGGGCGATCTCCTCGGACCAAGAGATTTTTGGTCCGGTGGCCGTGCTCATGACGGCGGTCACGGAAGAAGAGGCGATCGAGCTTGCGAATCGAACCTGCTACGGGCTTGGGGCTAGTCTCTGGACCGAGAACGTAAGCAAGGCCGAAGGCCTGGCGAAAAGGATCGAGGCGGGATCGGTCTTCATCAACGGCATGGTCCACTCCGATCCGCGGCTTCCGTTCGGCGGGATCAAACAATCCGGCTACGGCCGCGAACTTTCGGTTGTCGGCTTGCGTGAGTTCGTGAATATTAAAACCGTGTGGATTGCATGAGCGAGAAAGAAATTAAAGAGCCGAAGCCTTTCGGCGTCGACTATGTCCCGCATAAGCGGCGAGCCAAGACAAAACCTGGTGAGCCGGTCTTTGTCGGCCTCATCTCGGAGATTCCTCCGGGCAAGGCGAAGGCGATCACTTTGGAAAAATACAAGGTCGCCGTCTTCAACATCGAAGGCTCTTTTTACGCCATCAAGGACGCCTGTCCCCATGCCGAGTATCCGCTCTCCAACGGGACATTGCGCGGAGAGGTGGTCTCTTGTTCCTCCCACAACTGGCAGTTCAACGTAAAAACCGGCCAATGCCTGCGCGGGGACCTGGATATCCAGATTCGGACATTTCAGGTGGAAGTTCGAGGTGACGAAATCTGGTTGAAACCGTAGGAGTTTTGAAATAAGAAAAAATGATGACACAATTTGTCAAGGCAACGACTGTCAGCGAAGTTGCTCAGAACCAAAGCAAGATCTGCGAGATCAACGGAAAGCAGATCGCGATCTTTAATGTGGCGGGAAGGTTTTGCGCGATTGAAAACGTCTGTCCCCACCGCGGAGGTCCCGTGGGTGAGGGGGATTTAGAGGGCACGGTGGTCACCTGTCCCTGGCATGGATGGCAGTTTGACGTGACGACTGGCGCCTCGCCGGTGAATCCGGCCGCCACCATCAAGAAATTTAATTGCAAAGTCGAAGGTTCGGATATTTTGGTCGAGGTCGATTAATTGGCCTCCCTTCTCTGTCTCACCACGGTCAGTTCTTTCAAGACGGGCGAAAAAATCGCCCGGCATCTGGTTCGGAAAAAATTAGCGGCCTGTGTGAACGTGATCCCCGGGGCCGTTTCGTTTTATCATTGGAAAAAGAAGCTTTGTCGCAGCGCGGAAGCGATTCTTTTCATCAAAACAAATCGTTCAACGGTCGCCTTGCTGGAAAAAGAACTCCACAAGATTCATCCTTATGAATTGCCGGAGTTTGTAATTCTGCCGATTTCCGGCGGTTCCCGCCGGTATTTGAAGTGGATTGAGGATTCTCTTAAAGCGTAAGCCCGCGGCTGGTTGCCAGAATCAGAACGATCCCTAGAAAAAGAACAATGCCATTGTAGATCACCGACACCCGGTGGGTGTGGTCGAATTCTCTCTTGAGGAGTGCGATCTCCGTTTTAGTCGTTCCGCTTTCAACCTCTTCCCGCAACGCCACAGCTCGCGGGTGGATGATGAGACTGCTGTAGACGGTGAGACCGATCATCGCCAAAAGGAGAACCATCTTAAAGATCGGCCAGTGTCCTGTCCGCGCGATCGAAAAGATCACGCAGCCGAAGGCGACCAGGCCCGAAACGTAGCCGAGAGGATAATATTTGGGGAAAATCGCCGCGACCGCCTTGCCCGCATATTCGGGAGGCAAGGCCTTAAAGATCGAGGGAGCTCCGATAAAAGAAAAAAAGACGATCCCGCCGATCCAGACGACGAGAGAAAGGAGAAAGAGGGTGTTGATCAGAAGCATTTCCTTGCATCGCTAGTGAAGCACAGCTAGATTGTCAATCACCGTATGGGCAACTTTCTGACCTGGCTCCACCTGTTAGGGATCGCGATCAGTATTGGAAGCGGACTTTTCTTCGTGCTCGTTTTTTATCCTTCGTTAAAGGCGATTCCCGATCCTGCGTTGCGCATGAAGACACTGGCGGAGTCTCTGCGGTTTTTTCATCCGCTCTTTCTCTTCGGCATCTGTCTGATCTTTATGAGCGGCGCGATCCGCCTGACCGACCTCAAGGTCAGCTTCGGCGGCCTTTATTATTCGACCTTCGGCAAAATCCTGCTCTGGAAATTCGGCATGACGCTGGTCATTTTCATGACGGCGAGCATGCAATCTTTCGGCATGGGTCTTAAACTCGGCCGGATGGCGAATGGGGTGATCCCGGGTGATCTTGCGCTGCAGGAAAAACAGGCGCGGAAGATCCGCAGGGCGACGACGATCAATCTGATTTTCTTGGGAGTCACGCTTTTTATGGGATTGAAATTGGTTCCGCTGATTCATGGAGGATCTCATTCCCCTCTACATTAGACAGCTCGAAGTCGGGATGATGCAGAATTTCAATTACCTCATCGGGGACACCGAGACGAAGGAGTGCGCCTATGTCGATCCCGCCTGGGAGGTCGATCGGGTCCTGAAGATCGCGAAAGACGACGGCTATCGGGTCACAAAAATTCTTTGCACCCACAATCACTTCGATCATGTCGGCGGCGTTGAAGAGCTCGTGGAGGCGACGGGCGCGGAAGTTCTGATCCACGTCGATGATGAAAAGCCGTTAAAAAAAGGGAAGGGGAGGATCGTGTCGTTGACCGACGGCAACGATTTCAAGATCGGAAATCTGATTGTCACTCCGTTGAATACCCCCGGACACACCCCCGGTTCGACCTGTTATCTTGTCCAGGCGCCGAATGAACCGATCCAGCATCTTTTTACCGGAGACACGCTCTTTCAGGGGAATTGCGGGCGGTCCGATCTGCCGGGGGGAGATCCGAAGCAACTTTACAAAAGCCTCTTGATGCTCAAAGGACTCGATCCGTCGACCAAGGTCTATCCGGGGCATGATTACGGCAGCGTCCCGGTCACGACGATCGGATATGAAAAGGAACACAACCCGACGATGAAGGTGAAGGCCTTCGGAGATTTTGATCTGATTCCCTAACCTTACTTCGCTGTTGCCGCGAAAAATTCCTTCGACTTGATCGGATCCGGCTTCATCGTCTTGTCGCCCGGTTTCCAGTTGGCGGGGCAGACCTCGCCGGAGGTCTTGGCCGTCTGGATGGCTTGCAGGACCCGAAGCGTCTCGTCGGTCGAGCGGCCGAAGTTGAGAAAGTTGACCGATTGGTACTGCAAGACCCCGTCCGGATCGATCACGAAGAGGCCGCGAAGGGCA
>OBEQ012459801.1_pt1 | contig 12763 bp, 15 predicted proteins | sample 1670901 | NCBI WGS metagenome assembly OBEQ01 (sample SAMEA104232315, study PRJEB22302) | groundwater metagenome | biome: forest; feature: aquifer; material: groundwater | place: USA | collected 2011-08-07 | depth 5.4 m
CTAGCTCCCGACTACTCTAATGCCCGATGGTATTTGGCCCTTATCTTAGAAGAGAGAAAAGATATAGATGGAGCAATCGGACAACTCGAGAGAATCTTGAGCGTAGAAGTTAATAAAGATAATCCGACGGTCGTTCAGAAATTAGATGAACTCAAGGCCGGTAAGTTAAAATCACCGCCCGGACATATTCTCGATCAAGCGCCTATTCAGTAAAAATTGTTGATTAACTTCTTCAAATTCAGAGAAACTAAAGCAATCGCCATTTCTATGGCGATTGCTTTAGTTATTATTCTTCCGCTTTATTTATTGTATGCTCCGGTAAAAATATCTGATGTTAGCTCTAAGGAAGTTGTTATTAAGCAGGGCGAAGGGTTAAGTATCATAGCTGAGAATCTTTCCGTCGCCGGTTTGCTACGCAGTAAGTTACTTTTTGTTGCATACGTAAAATTACGCGGAGAAGAGAATAGTCTAAAGGCGGGGAGGTATCTATTGTCGAGGTCTTTTAATACACCTCTTATTGTCTCTATGATTGCTGAGGGTCGTTCTCAGCCGGATGATGTCATCGTTACTATTCCGGAAGGATTTAATATCTGGGAAGTGGATAAAAGGATTTCCGCATCCGGATTAACTACCGCAGGCCTGTTTGCCAAAGAATATCTTAATAAAGAAGGCCATTTGTTTCCGGACACATATAATTTCAAGAAAGATGCATCAATTAAGGATATTGCAGATAAAATAGAGCAAAATTATTCTATAAAAGCCGGCGCTCATAGCGAGGAGACTCTTATTATTGCCTCATTGCTCGAGAAAGAAGCTAAAACAAAAGAGGATATGGAGCTCGTTGCCGGTATTATTCAAAAGCGTTTGAAGATTGGGATACCACTTCAAATAGACGCTTCTGTCGGTTACGGCTGGTGCCTGAAAGAATCGACTAAGCCTACATTTAAGGGTTTCTGTTATGTCACGCAGGCCCCGATTGCGATGGAGATTAAAATTGACGGACCGTATAATACTTATATTCAAAAAGGTCTTCCGTCGGGACCGATTTCGAATCCCGGTCTTATCGCTATTCAGGCGGCCGAGAATCCAAAAGAAAGCGATTATCTTTATTATCTCTCAACCCGCGATGGAAGTCAGTTGATATTCTCAAAAACGGCAGGGGAGCATGCGGCGAATAGGAGGAAGTATCTAGGGATTTGACATAACAAACCAGTTTGCTATTATATATCTACCGTAGAAAGCGTGCAAACAAGTAAGTCGCGCCGAGGCAATCCAGCTTTTAGCTGGCAGTAGGTCGATCTGCGGTAAGCAGATTTTTTTATTGTAAAAATATGAAAAGCAAAATACAAAAAAGCGAAGAGTTAAAATCGTTAAAAGACAAGCTCCCTAAGTCAAAAATTACCGTCTTTACGTCATTTTCTAAGGCGGGAGAAAAGGGATTGTCGGTGGCTCAAATGAGCGAATTGAAGAGGCTTTTAAGGTCAATCAAGTCAGAATATCTGGTGACCAAAAAGACTCTCATGGATATCGTATTTAAGGGTAAGAATTATGACGGCCTCGACATCTATAAGATGGACGGATCAGTCGGAATAGTTCTCGGCGACGAAGACCCATATATGATAGCTAAGAAGATTTACGAATTTTCCAAAAAGAATCCTGCCCTATATTTCTGGGGTGCGGTTCTCGAAGATAAATTCATGGGTAGAGATGCTTTTCTGGAAGTAGCTAAAATGCCTTCCAAAGAAGTTCTTATCGGCAGATTATTGGGAATGCTTACTTATCCGATGAGAGGTCTGGCGGTCGTGCTTAGCGAAATAGCAAAAAAACAAACAGTATAAAATAATTAAATTTATGGATAAAACACAATTTGTAGAACAAGTCGAAAAAATGTCCGTAGCCGAGCTAAATGACTTGGTGAAGGCATTGGAAGAGAAGTTTGGCGTTTCTGCTGCTGCTATGTCAGTAGCCGGACCCGCTGCCGGTGGTGAAGCCGGTGCAGCCGAGGAAAAGGACAGCTGGACCGTCATCATAAAAGATGCCGGAGGAGCCAAAATTCAGGTTATCAAGGCACTCCGAGAATTAACCGGTCTTGGCCTCAAGGAAGCCAAAGACATCGCTGACAAAGCCGGTGCAACCGTTAAGGAGAATGTAAAGAAAACCGAAGCCGAAGAGATAAAGGCAAAGTTAGAGGCTGCCGGTGCAGTTGTCGAACTCAAGTAACCGTAAGTGTAAGTAATCTAAAAACCCGCCGAATGGCGGGTTTTTAGATTAGAGAGGTTTAACCTCCCAGACCTTATCATCTTTAGAGAGTAAATATATGGTTTCGCTATCATTTATCGAAGCACTGACTATGAATGGCTCACCGGATATTTTGATTGTTTTCACAATGGAGCCGGAGTCTTTGGTAATAACATATATCCTGTTTAAATTCTTATCAACCAGATATAAATTCTTTGAGTCCGTCGTTGTTAAAAATATACTGTCGTCACTTACGGGAATGGCGGTGCTTACTTCGGCTGTTTTATCACCTTTATAATAAGTGGCTAGAGTTCCATCTTTAGTTATCACAAATATTTTGCCGTCAACGGCCAGCAATAAAGGATCGGTCGGGAGTTTCGCATCTTTATTCAGCCAAGATACCGGATTACTTTTACCTCCGACGGCATCAGTTATTTTGTATACTCCGTCAGAAGCTAGCATATATAGGTTGCCCTGATATGGATAGGCGTTAATTACTGCTGCCGGCATGGAAACGGGCGAAGTCTTTAAACCGCCGCTTGCAATGGTGAGCGTGCCTATCTTGTCTGCTATCTGATTAACCATAACCAACAGACCGTCTCCGCCTATAAGATACCACGGATTAAAATTAGTAACTGCCGTTGTTTTTCCAATGCCTTCTGAACCTACTTCTACTATGTTTCCATTACTACTGTCTTGGTTGTCAGCTAAATACACATACAGTTTTCCTTTAATTGAAGTTATTAATGAACTATCTCCAAGGTTGGACGGTACCTGTTGGATGAGGTTGGGGGATAGTTCAACTGCCTTATCCAGTTCATCAAGGGTGGCCATTATATTCTTTCTAAGATTTTCAACTTTTTGAGAACTTTCAACATTTGAAGATGAAAGAGCTGTCAGAGATTCAAATAATAGTTTGCGTGATTCAAGGTAGTTATTTTGGTCTTTAAATGAAATGGCGGAATCTAATTTGGGCTGAATTTGATGAACGAGCGCTGTTATGGCTTTATCTTTTCCATTCTCGATTCCGGGTATGGGTAGATATGGGGCGAACGTAAGTTTAGAAATAATAGCCAGGGCTACCACTGCTAACGCTAATGAGCTGGCCATTATTAATTTCTTTTTTGAAAATGCCGGACCCTGCCCGACTCCTATAATATAAACTCCGCTAGGCTTAAACTTTTTTAAGATTATGTCTAGTAGGTTACTTTTCTTAGCTGAAGAAAACTCTGTCGGCCGCATCATCGGGGACTCCATAGATGGGGTAGAGCCCGATGAGGTCGGTTCATCGATAGATATGCCTTTTCTCCCGGGGTAGAAAACGTTACCGCCTTCGGAAGGTGGCGGAGATGCCGGTGTAACTTCGGCTTTCGGTGGTTCAGCCGGTTTTATAATAATTTCAGACGGACGAACGGCCGGTAATTCTTTGACAGCGGATATTTTAGTTGGAGGAGTTTTTGATATTTTGGCTAAGGTAGCTTGCGGTGAGGTCAGAGCTTCTTTGTAAGCTTCCGGTTCGCGTAACTCTCTGGGTTGCGGGCTTTTTATAATAGCTGATTCTTTATATTTATTTATAGTTAAATGTATCGCGGCACAGTTAAAATTATCATTTGCCTCTTTTATTGAATTTAGCTTTTCTGAAAATTCAACGGCCGCAAGTTTAAGGAAGTTATCTTTTATGTTCCTTTCGCGGGCGGTTATGGAACGTCCGGCATAGAATGCAAAAATTTTGTCCTTTGGCATGATTTTACCGGAAATAACATTTGAAAATTCTTTTTCCTGGATGTGGTCTTTATTAAATAGAACTATGTCATTAAGGATATCGATATTTTTATTATCGCGGGCAAGAAATATTTTAAATTTGCCGAGGCGGGAAATGAATATATTTTCTCCGGTTACGGCGAATATGCCTATGTTAACATCGAGGTCTTTATTTTTGAAGAAATCCTGTAGTACTTCGTTTATCTTTTTTAGTGTCGTGGAGAAGGCATCCTTGGGTGCGGCATCAGGTTTCAGATAGTACTCTCGTTTAGCGAGCGAAGCTACCAGGTTTATCATATAAGAAGTATCTTCGCTGGCTGGCTGGACTTGGCCGACAATAAAAAGCCCTCCTAAGCCGTTAGGTGAGCTGCCGTCATACGACGATGGCCGTACGGCCACTGCTCCATTGGGTTGCTGCTCCGCTCTCTGGGTTCGCGGGTTGCCGTCGTAGTTGTAAGAAAAAACATCAACATGACCATCTTCGGGCTTGCCCCTTAAGATGATTTCCTTGGCATCCGGTTTTATGACTATTTTTTCCACATCGTCGAAGGTTCCGATAGGTCGCCCGCGAGGGGCCCCGTTGCTCTTTTCCCTGTCTTACTGCTACTCGAGAAGTGGCAATGGGGACACGCGCTGGCGACCATTGGAATCGCTGTTATTATTGACTATGAGCCAGTGTTTCTATACACTTATTGTAATTTATTATATGGGTATATGTCAAAAAGGAATTCACCTGCCGGTCTGGCTGGAAATCAAAATCAAATACTGGAGCACCTCTTTAGCTCTAGGGTAAGGGTGAGAACACTTAAGTTTTTATTCAGGAATTACCCTGTTAATTTCGGTCTTAAGGAATTGGCAAAAAGGGTTCAGGAGACTCCTGAAGAGGTACGTAAAGAAATCAAAATTCTTGATAAAATTGGCCTGATTAAAAAGGTTTAAAATATGAAAAAGAGTAAGAAGAAAATAATAAAACGAGCTAAGCCCAAAAAGAGGTCTGCTCCAAAAACGGACAGAAATCTTTATACGCTCAATTCTAGCTTTGAATTTTTTAACGAACTTAGGGACCTGATACTGAAGTCATCTCCGGCGGAAAAGGACAAGATGATAAAAAGGATTTCCGGCTTAGGTCGGGTGAGGCTGGCTATTATGTCCGGTGTTTTTATGACCAATAAAGATTCAGTCGATACCATTGATTCAGAAGTGGATTTATTCATTGTCGGGGACGATATTAATAAGGGCAAACTCCATTCCTTTTTAAAATCTCTTGAAGCCGAAGTCGGCAAGGAACTTCGTTTTGGTCTCATGGACAAAGATGAATTCGAATATCGCTATGGCATGTTTGACCGTTTTGTCCGGGTTCTCTTGGATGGTCCGCATGAAAAACTCATCAATAAACTCGGACTATAACCCGCGCCCTTAGCTCAGTGGTAGAGCGTTCGATTCACATTCGAAAGGTCGTTGGTCCGATCCCAACAGGGCGCACAAAAAAGCAGCTAATATTAGCTGCTTAGAATTCTAGGATCAGAAAATCCGTAATCATCAGAACGATGTGGCAATCTATATAATCTGCGACGTTGGGCTTTCGACATTCTTAAAAGTAATTCTGCTATGCGTGTTCCATCAGCATCATCGTCTTTACGCGCTTCTTCAAGACAGAACATTACGTCGTGATCCCTAAAATTAGGATCATCGAGAATGCAGTGGAGATTACCACCGCAATTATTCTCGGGCTTCTTATAGTAGTCGATTATTAGAGGATAGACCTCAGGAATGGTCGGCTTTTTTTCGCTCATTTTCGGCGCTCCCTTCCGCACAAAGAACTTTAAAAGAGTTTACTATAAAAATGATATATTGTCAACTAATCATTTCTTTTGACTAATTCTAACAGTTTGCTAACCTCTTTCTTAGTAATAGATCTTTTCCAGCTGGGAGTGCGAAGTGATAAAGTTGGTCCTCTTTGACAATAATGGAACAATTTTTGATGATCTCGATATTGCGTTCGGAAGTGTAGTAAGAATATTTGAAGCATATGGGCTTCAGCCTCCAACGAAGGAACAATATCGGCAAGAAATTTCGGCTGACTACATGAAGTTCTATAATAAGTATGGATTTGTTGATAGTGTCCTAGCTCAAGAAGAAAAAGATTTAGCGAGGGCGTTGAATAAAATACGTGAAGCTCATTATCTGGAGCATGGCGATAAAGCATGTTTCCGTCCTGATGTGGCTAAGACGGTATTTGAATTAAAAGAAAGAGATATTAGGGTGGGGATAGTAAGTGCGGAAAAAGGTACGATGCTTCAAAGGCAACTCCTGCGTTTTGGATATAGAGATGTTTTTAATCCTGTCCGTGCAGATGTGCATGATAAGGAGGCAGCTCTTAGAGAAATATGCAGGGAGCTTAATATTAATCCTCGGTTCGCTATCTATGTTGATGATACAGTCGATGGTACTAGTGCCGCCAGAAGAGCCGGACTGCTTTCTGTCGGTATGATAGCTGAAAATGCATACAATTCGCCTGAAAGACTATTGAAAGTTACGCCTCATGTGGTCAAATGTTTATATCACCCGGTTGATTTAGTTGATATTCATAACAATACGTGGAGGTGAGAAATGTCCGCCATCTCCATCATCTCAATAAGTGGTGTTTCCGGTGTCGGTAAAACCGTCTTGCTGCAGTGGCTCTTAGAAATTATACAGCCTTCCGGACTTGTTCCAAGTTACACTACCCGCGGTCGCAGGCCTTCTGATATTGGAGAATATAATTACATAAACCCTGAGCAATTTAGACTCTTGAAAGAGAGTAATGAATTTGCCTGGTTTGTTGATGAGTATGGAAATCAGTATGGGACAAAGGCAGATGATCTGCATCAGGCGGTATTAGATGCTGGAAGTATAAAAAAGGTTTCTATGCTTTTGATAGTTCCGAAAACCATCCATAATCTTCGTCATCAAATGATTAGTTTTGGAGGAGAAGTAATTTCTTTTTATGTTTATTGTAGTGATGAGAATGAATTACGGCGACGACTTATGGAAAGAGACAGGGATCCTGGAGCCGTAGAAAGAAGAATGGTTGGTTCGAGATATTTTTCTGAAGAAGCTTCTCGTATAAAGGGGCTTCATTGGATAGATAATAGCGGGAACGATAATCTAGCTAAAGCTAAGGAGGAGATTCTGAAAGTATTAAGGGAAGAGGGATCTACGGGTTTACCAAAATCCACCTAAAAGGTGGATTTTTTGTTATCAACAGGGTGTTTGTATGTGCTTTATGGGTGATATATAATGTATGTATAGTGTTAAATTGTGGATAAAAGTGTTAAAAAATCATTAATACGTTGGGACGACTGGTGGCGAGAAAATCGCCGCCTTGTCGAGTATTTATATGTTAATTGGAGAATACAGGCACAACCTAGACCCCAAGAAAAGATTAGCAATTCCGTCGAAATTCAGAAAAGAATTGGGCGAGGGAGCGGTCCTTACAAAAGGGCTTGATAACTGTTTGTTTTTGTTTCCTTTACAATCATGGAACGAGCAGGCTGATAAGTGGAGGAACCTGTCATTTGTCCAACAAAACACAAGAGCGATAACTAGGCATTTTCTTTCCGGAGCGAGCGAGGTTGATTTCGATTCATTAGGCAGAATATTGATTCCTGATAGCTTAAAGATTTATGCCGGCCTGAAAAAAATCGTGGTCGTGACCGGTGTTTTGAACAGACTTGAAATATGGGACGAAGAACGCTGGAATACCTATAAGGCAAACCTTGAGAAGAATTCAGATAGTATAGCCGAAAAGCTCGGGGAGCTTGGGATAATCTAGAAATATGTATTATGTAGCATGTATTAAGTATTAAGGGTCTGAACCGTAATACATAATACAAAATACTTAATACGATTGCATGGATGCACAAATCTGTAATGTTGAAAGAAGTAATTGAGTATCTGAACATCAAGCCGGGTGTAAAGATTATTGATGCGACTTTAAATGGCGGGGGACACACTGCGGGCATTCTTGAAAAATATCCTGATGTAAAAATTCTAGGAATAGAATTTGACCCAGATATTTTTCAAGAGTTCCTGAAGAGAGAAATAGCTAAAAGTATTGTCGCCGTAAACGACAGTTATGTAAATTTAAAATATATTATTGAAACGAATGATTTTCAGCCCGATGGCATAGTTTTTGATCTTGGAGTATCGTCCTGGCATTACGAAGGAAGCAAAAAAGGATTTTCGTTTATGAAGAATGAGTCGTTGGATATGAGGTTCAATCCTCATTCACAGACTACGACCGCGGCAAATATTATAAATTTATCCAGTAAGCAAGAGTTGGAAGATATCCTGACGCGATATGGTGAAGAAAAGTTTGCTCCCGATATAGCAGAGCAAATCGTAAGAGCAAGAAAAGAAAAGCCGATACTGACCACGACGGAGTTGGTCGGAATAATAAATATTTCAGTCCCGACTTGGTACAGGAAACGCAAGATACATCCCGCAACCAAAACATTCCAAGCGCTTAGAATAGCGGTTAATAATGAATTAGATAGCGTCGAGAAAGGAGTTCTGGCAGCGGTAGAATCATTAAAAAGCGGTGGCAGATTGGTGGTTATATCGTTTCATGGCTTGGAAGATAAAATTGTCAGAGAGATTTTTAAGCAAAAAGCAAAAGAGGGAACGGTCAAGTGGGTGATAAAAGGAACCATTAAGCCGGAATGGGAAGAAATAAAGAGTAATCCCAGAGCTAGGAGCGCCAAGATGAAAGTTATCGAAAAAATTTAAATATTTAATAATGACAAGTAGAAAACAATCTAATACCATACACGACAGAGATGTCTTTCTTTGGATTAATATCTCGCTTATCGGCATGGTCTCACTGCTTATTTTCTACTATGTTATGATGGCTAATTCGATTGCCGCTAAAAATTATAGGGTTCAAACTCTTAGAAATCAGCTCGAAACATTGGCTGAAGCTAATAGCTCGCTGATGTCAAAAAAGATAAGCCTTGAAAGCCCGATGGCGCTATTGGAGTTTGCCAGAGCTCAAAGCCTTGTTGAAGCCAAGAATATCGTATATATTTTTGAGAATAAGAATGTTGCACAAAGATAATGTTAAAACATCATGGTAATATCCGCATAAAGCTTTTTCTTGGCTTTGTTTTGCTCGTTTCAAGCCTGATTCTATACAGGCTTTTTATTTTATCGATTGTCCGTCATCCGGCTTATCTGAGGACATCACAGGCCCAGAACGAGAATATAACTAATGTTCTTGCCCGCGGTAATATTTATTTTTCCGATAAGGACTCAAATACCATTCTTGCCGCTACCAATAAAAAATTTGAATTAGCCTATGTGGTGCCGGCTGATATTCCATCGGCTCAAAAAGATAAAGTCAGTGAAGATGTCTCAAGAATATTGAATTTAGATAAATCGGCGGTCATTGATAAAATTAATTCCGGAGGCCAATCGCTAAGGGTATTAGCGAGAAGAATATCTAATGAACAGGTTGAGGCGCTTAAAAATTTGAAAGTTAAGGGAGTCGGAGTTTCTTATGAAATGGATAGGTTCTATCCCGGAGACGGCTTAGCTGCCAATGCTCTCGGATTCTTTGGCTATGATGTTAATGGTGAAAGGTCCGGTCAGAATGGTGTAGAAGAGTATTATAATCAGGATTTATTCGGAAGGGAACCAAGCCTAACTGGTATTTTTGCCGCTCCCGATCCATTGGCGGCGGTTAGATTTATTTTCCATTTGATTAAGGGTGACAAGGAGAAAGCACCCGAAACTAAATTTGATAGACCGGCAGATATTGTCTTGACTATAGATAAAAATATTCAAAATTATGCCGAAGGAAAACTTAAAGAAATCCTTGAAAAATGGCAGGCCGAGAAGGGCTCAATTATAGTAGAAGAACCTATGACGGGGAAAATACTGGCCATGGCGGACTGGCCCAGCTTTAATCCTAATGATTATTCTTCTTCAAAGCCCGGAAATTATTTGAACGGGAATATTCAGGAAGTCTATGAGCCGGGGTCTTCGTTCAAACCGGTTACGATGTCCGCCGGACTTGATTTATCCAAGATAACTCCGCAAACGAGCTATGAGGACAAGGGATTCGTTAATATTTCCGGCTATACTATCCATAATTTTAGCGATAAAGTTTTTGGTGTTTCGACCATGACTCAGGTTCTTGAAAAATCTATAAATACCGGCACAATGTTTGTTGAGAATCTTGTCGGGGATGATAATTTTTTGAACTATGTAGTTAATATGGGCTTTGGCCAAAAGACGGGAATAGATTTACCCGGGGAAGTAAGCGGCGATATAACAAATCTTTATAGCGGACGTAAAATAAATTATCTTACGGCATCTTTCGGACAGGGTATCGCCGTAACGCCCCTCCAGCTGATTAATGCCTATTCAGCCATAGCTAATGGTGGTAAATTGATGAGACCTTATATCGTAGATAAGATAATAAAAGATGGGGAAGAGGACGTTGTTACTAAGCCGGAAATAGCCAGCATACCTATTTCAGTTAAAACCGCGGTTAGGCTTCAATCAGTGCTTGTCGGTGTCGTAGATAATGGTTTTGATAAGGCCAGGGTCAAAGGCTATGACATTGCCGGCAAGACCGGTACGGCACAAATTCCTGATGGTACCGGAGGATATTCGGAGCATGAGTTTATACATAATTTTTTAGGATTCGCACCCGCCTATGATGCAAAATTTGTTATTTTAATTAAGATGGATAGGCCGAAGGGAATACAGTTTGCCGCTGATAGCCTATCGCCGACATTCAAGGATGTGGCAGCATTTCTAATAAATTATTACGGGATACCGCCGACTAGGAAGTAGAATGTAGTAAGTAGAAAAAATGAAGAATTTAATCAAGAAAATCATTATTTGGAAGTTAGATTTATTAGCCAAAATGTATCTCTGGCGTTTTAAGCCCGAAATCATTGCTATTACCGGTAATGTCGGTAAAACCTCTACTAAAGAGGCGGTTGTGGCGGTTTTAGGAAAGACGAAGAGAGTCAGGTCGGTTAGGGGAAATCTAAATAATGAATTCGGTGTTCCTCTAACCATAATCGGTGATTGGGGAGCTGATTATTATAATGCGAGCAGTGGCATATGGTTCTGGCCTAAGGTTTTATTTGTTTCTTTTTTCGCCTGGTTTGTTACTCGGAATTATCCTGAAGTTTTAGTTCTTGAATTCGGAGCCGATCATCCCGGTGATATATCGAGGCTTGCTAGAAAATATAAGCCCAAGATAGGTATTGTTACCGCCGTCGGTGATATACCTGTTCATGTTGAGTATTTCTCTGACCCTGAAAGTCTTGCCCGTGAAAAATCAAAGCTTGTATCTGTCCTAAAACCTTCAGATTTTGCAATCTTGAATCATGACGATCCGGTTGTATATGAAATGAAAGCCAGGACAAAGGCCAAGGTTATAAATTATGGTTTCACGGAGGGTTCGGTTGTAAAATTATCTAATTTTGATTTTCGTTTTGATGAAGGTGGTAAGCCTTCCGGGGTCGGGTTCAAAATACATTATGGAGCTAATTCATTTGTTCCCGTCACTCTTTATGGAGTTTTGGGTAAGTCGCAGGCCATGGCATCAGGTGCAGCGGCCGCTGTCGGTATCGTCTATGGTATGAATCTAATCGAGATTAGCCAGGCCCTGATTGATTATAGGGGTCCGAACGGACGACTCAAGATTTTAAATGGCATTAAAAACACTACTATTATTGATGATACATATAATGCCGCGCCATCTGCGACCCATTTAGCGGTTGAAACGCTAAAACAGCTTCCCGGAAAAAGGAAAATTGCTGTTCTCGGCGATATGCTCGAATTAGGCAAATACACTGCTCGGGCCCATCAGGAGATTGGAAATCTAATTGGAGGAGATATCGATATATTAATAACCGTAGGATTGCGGGCGAAATTTATAGCCGATTCGGCTGGAAAAGGAATGTCAAAAGAGAATATATATTCTTTTCCAACCTCTGATCTGGCAAAAATTAAAGTTCAGGAATTAATAGAAGAAGGGGATTTAATATTAATAAAAGGCTCTCAGGGAGTAAGGATGGAAAAAATAGTCGAAGAGATAATGGCAGAACCGGAAAATAAAAAAAAGCTTCTCGTCAGGCAGGGCAAGAAATGGGCCGATAAGTAAGCTATCATCAAATAAAAAAGCCGACTTTTTAGTCGGCGAGGTGGTCGGTTCCAGTTACCTTAATCAAATCACATTGATCTATAATTGCTCTTAACTGTGCTGTGGTCAATTGTACAAGCGTATCATCCTCCGCAGAAAGAACGTAAAGGCCGTTGCCATCAACCCACCCGATGTGCTCTTTTTCATCAGGACTCTCTACGCTGACTCGATGTCGTTCATTATCATCTTCATATTCAGGGGGTGAAAAATCAATCACCGCACCCCTAAAAATTTCTTCTACGTCTTCGTCGTCATCTCCTTCATCGATCTCATCCGGTCCACTTACAAGCAGGGGACCAGCCACGAAAATTATAAATATAATCGAAGTAATTTTAGAAATAATCGTGTAATCTCGAAAAAGAATGAACAGCGTTATGCCCCAAATCGCGGGGTTCTTCAAGCTAATTTCTAAGGCTTCAACATAGGTTTTACGAAATCGAGATGATTCCGGCGTTTCCGTATCTTGGTCCATCGACATTTCCCATGTAAAAAAGCTGAGACTAGCATACGCTATTTTAGGACAAAGTCAAGATTTTTAACTAAACGGCTCACACATGC
>OBEQ012917651.1_pt1 | contig 12762 bp, 10 predicted proteins | sample 1670901 | NCBI WGS metagenome assembly OBEQ01 (sample SAMEA104232315, study PRJEB22302) | groundwater metagenome | biome: forest; feature: aquifer; material: groundwater | place: USA | collected 2011-08-07 | depth 5.4 m
AAACAAGTAGCATCACTAGTTAATATACATGCGACAACGTCATTGTTATTAAGAGCTGAGTTTGTGAAAGTTGTGCCATTTCCAGTGTTAACATTATTTACTTGCCATTGATAAGAAGGACTTGACCCACTATTTATTGAATTATTTGTAAATGTTACAGAAGATCCTTCACATACGGTTGTAGTATCTGTGAGAATTGAAATACTTGGGGTAACTAAATCACTTACGCTCATGATGATCGAATTTGAAGTTGCGGTCGGACTTGTAAGACAACTAGCATTACTTGTGACAACACACGAAACTATATTACCGTTTGTTAAAGATGAGGTAGAGAATGAATTACTACTACTAACATTTGAACCATTTAACATCCATTGATAGGAAGGTGTTGTTCCACCGTTGGTTGATGATTCTGTAAATGTGACAGTTGATCCAGAACATATTGTCGAATTGTCGGCAGATATGGATATTGTTGGCGTAATAAACGGATAAACCACCATAATAATAGAATTTGAAGTGGCTGTTGGCGTAGAAGCACAAGTTAAGTTACTTGTCATAACACAATTAACAACATCACCATTTGCAAGAGAAGAATTGGTGTAAGTACTTCCTGTAGTAACATTGTTGTCATTTAAAATCCATTGATAAATTGGTGAAGAACCACCATTGGTAGCTGTTGGTGTAAATGTTACTGAAGTTCCAGAACAAATTGTTGAATTATTAGCTGAAATGGATGCATAAGGTGTTAGGCTCGTTCCAACACTCATGGTTATTGAATTAGAAGTCGCTGTTGGAGCAGAAGCACAACTGGTATTACTAGTTAAAACACAAGAAACTACATCACTATTTACTAAAGAAGATGAAGTATAAATACTACTAGTACTAACATTTGATCCATTAACAGTCCACTGATAACTAGGTGATGAACCACCATTTGTAATTGTTGGCGTAAAAGTAACCAATGTACCTGCACAAATACTAGAACTACTTGCTGCAATAGATGCTGTTGGTGTTACACTTGAACTAACTGAAACCGTTATTGAATTTGAAGTTGCAGTATTAGAAGTAAGGTAGTAAGCATTACTTGTTATTGTACAAGAAACTACATCACCATTTGCTAAGGTTGAAGTAGTATATGTGTTTCCTGTACTCACATTTAATCCATTTACAGCCCATTGATAAGTAGGTGCCGTTCCTTCATTTGTTGGTGTTGGAGTAAAAGTGACAGAAGTACCAGAACAAATAGTTGAAGTATTCGTTGCTATTGTAAGAGATGGAGTGTAAAGTGTTGTATAAGATGTAGCTGTCCCTGGAATAGTTGCATGCCCAGTTTGTGTTTGTACAGTGCCATAGTAAGCATTTCCAATTACAAACGGATAAATAGGATCTAAATTTTCATCAATTGTTACGAAATAAGCATAAGTTCCATTTGGATATTCAGGAGTTATACAAAATCTACCATTGTATTGATCAAGATCACCAGCACCAATTGTATAAACATAATCTTCACACATACAACCCAATGGATAAGTTGAATTTACAGGTGGACCACTAGATCTAGAAGTCGCTGTTGATAACACATAACTACTTTCAATTCTTTTTATTTCACCTGTTCCATCTGCATTTGTATAAGCATAAGCACCATAAATAGGAAATCCATCCATTGCATAACCGATGATTGGAGAATGATCGCTTGAATTATTATCATCGTATAAACATTTAGGGTTAACGTGTAAATGATAAATCCCTGTTTGATTTGGATGACCTAAACAGTCATCAAAACTTACTCCTTCATAATACAATGCATTTCTATTCCAACCAGTGGTAGTTATCCCATTTGAAAAAGTACTCGTATTGTTATTCCAATAAAAACCATCTTTTTGATTAAAAATAGCGACTCCATTAGACCAAAGTCCAATTATTCCTAAACTAGTTGCTGTTTTTGTTCCTGTGTTTTCAACAGGAGTTCTAGTAAATTTATAAACAAAATTTTGATCAGATGGTGTGTTGGGATTGGAAGGCCATGGACCAATATCATAATTAGGTACACTTGAACAACTTACATATACTTGAGTTGTACTATAATTAACGGCTTGAACATTTGTTTCCAAACCATTTGAAACATCATTTGTTGTACCTGTTGCACCAGTTAAATTTCGGACCCAACTATACAAATCTGGCGTTTGTGCATTGGAGGAAAATGCAGTACTCATAACAATAAGAGTTGAAGTAAACGCTCTTTTTAAAGAGAAAATAGATTTTTTCATAGCATAAAGTTTTATATTAGTTTTTTATCTTTGACGACAGAATATTAAAATTCATTCGTTTATGATCATTTTCTATTTTATTTTCATCTAATAAAAAGGAAATTGACAACAATTCATTTACAATAGTGGGATATTTATCAGAATGAACTAAGGTGCTGAAAAAAACGCCATCACAATACGTAAATTTTCTATTTTAAGTATTATTTGTCTTGTAAATATTATATTGCAAATAATTTGATCTTTTTTTATATTAAAAACATTCAAGTTTTGAATTTTGAATCCATATATAATGATTACAAAAACTTGGTTTATAACCTAGCTCTTCAGTACGTGCAAAATAATGAAGAAGCAGAGGAAATCACGCAGGATGTATTTCTTATTATTTATGACAAAATGAATTATTTTCGTAAGGATTCAAAACTTTCAACTTGGATCTATCGAATTACCATCAACCAATCTTTGGATCATTTGAAAGCAAAAAAGAGACAAAAACGCTTTGCTTTTTTTACTTCGCTTTTTAATGATGAAACGAACGAATTGAAATATGGCATTTCCGATTTCAATCATCCTGGAATTTTGATGGAGCAAAATGAAGAATTACAAATAATATTCCGATTCATAAATCAACTTCCCGAGAATCAAAAAACGGTTCTCATATTAATGAAAATAGAAGTTAAAACACAAAATGAAACGGCAGAAATTATGAATATAAGCACTAAAGCTGTGGAATCATTGATTCAAAGAGCGAAAAGTAATCTTTCAAAAAAAATGAAATTAAATGAAGGAAAATGAAAAAAAAATCGTCAAATGAAATAGATATGGAAAATAAATTAAAAATATTAGAAACTATTCAAAGGGTTGAAGTATCCCCTTTTCTATACGCCCGTATTTTGAATACCCTTGAAAACAAGAAAAAAGAAATTGTTCCTATTAAATGGGGGTGGATGGCAGCAGCATGTTTACTACTTGTATTTACTATCAACATTGTTGCTATGCAAAATAATAAAAGAAATACTGAAGTTGATTTAACAAAGGTTTTTTCACTACAACCACAAAACATGTTTTACAATGAATAAAAATAAACTATACATATTGCTGATTTTTGGGCTACTGGCTTCCAATTTGATGCTTCTTGGCTATTTATTGACAACAAAAACTCATGAAAAATCATTGCCAAGAAAAAGAGAAATAATTATTGAAAAATTAAATTTTGATAAAGAGCAGATCGTTCAATACGATGAACTGATTCACCTGCACAAAAAAGAAATTCTCGACCAAGAAACCACGATGAAGGAGTTAAAACAACAACTTTATTCTAATTTGAAAAACATAGAAAATAAATCAAAAACCGATTCATTAGCAATTGAAATTGGGAAAATTCAAACAGAAATAGAGCATATTCACTACACTCATTTTGAAGGTATAAAAAAAATATGTCATGGTAGTCAAATGGATGATTATAATGAATTAATCAATGAATTAGCCCAATTGTTTTCATCTTTTACCAGTATTAAAAAATACAATCGATGATCAAAAATTATTTTTTACTATTTGTGCTTTCATCTACTATTTTTTGCTTTTCTCAAGCAGATACAGTTTACATTAAGTTTAATTCTGTATTTGGCAAAAGTAAATTAGAATCCAATAAAAAATATTTTGGATCTGCTGCGAACGATAGCATCAGTGTTGAATTGTTTAAATTCTATATTTCAAAAATTTCCTTCTTAAAAGACGGAAAAATCGTTTATGAACAGAATGAAAGTTTTCATTTGGTTGATATAGATAATAAAACACAGATTCCTGTTTATCTCAACTCAAATGTAGATTTTAACGAAGTGGAATTTTGTATTGGCATTGATAGTTTAACGAATGTTTCTGGTGCAATGGGAGGCGATTTAGATCCTGTTAACGGAATGTATTGGGCATGGCAAAGCGGATATATAAATTTCAAATTGGAAGGAAAAAGCAAGAAATGTACTACGAGAAACAATCTGTTTCAATTTCATGTAGGTGGTTATCTTCCTCCTAATGGTACATTACAAACAATTTCATTATCTGTAATGAATAAATCAAGTATTGAAATTATCGTTGATATTGAAAAATTCCTAAACCAAATTGACTTAACAGCAATGAATACGATCATGTCACCTGGAGAGAAAGCTGTGAAATTGGCAAGTCTTTATATGACCATTTTTTCTATAAAAGAATGAGTAGAAAAATTAACATATTGTTATTCATTATACCCATATTGGCATTTACCATTAAGGAAACACATCAATTAATTTTTCCTGATTATTTCCCACAACCGATTTATGATTTTGAAAAAAATCCGCTTTTAACTGAAAAAGTGGAATTGGGAAGAGTTTTGTTTTATGATCCTATTTTATCCAAAGATGGTACAATATCTTGTGCTTCGTGCCATTCTTCTTTTAATGCATTTGCTCATACTGACCACGCACTGAGTCATGGTATTGGTGACTCAATTGGAAACCGAAATGCACCTGCATTAATGAATTTGGCTTGGCATAAATCGTTTATGTGGGATGGTGCTATTAATCATTTGGATGTGCAAGCATTAGGACCAATTAGTCATCCGAAAGAAATGGGTGAAAGTATTGATAATGTTGTTAAAAAATTAAGAACTTCTAAAAAATACCGTGGCTTATTTTACCAAGCTTTTGGAGATAGTACGATAACAGGAGAACATGTTTTAAAAGCGATTTCACAATTTCAACTCACACTCATTTCCGTTAATTCAAAATACGACAGAGTAAAGCAGAATAAAGAGCAATTTACAGAACAAGAAAAAAAAGGGTATCAATTATTTTTGAACAATTGTAATTCTTGCCATACCGAACCTTTATTTTCAACTTTTGAATTTGCTAATAACGGATTACCTGTTGACTCAACTTTAAACGACTTTGGTAAATGGATGATAACCAAACAAAGTAAGGATAGTTTAAAATTTAAAATACCAACTTTACGAAATTTAACTTACACTTATCCTTATATGCACGATGGGAGATTCAATAAACTCTCTCAAGTCCTCAATCATTATGTTCATGAAATTAAACAAAGTTCCACACTTGATAAGAAATTAATATTTCCAGTTAACTTGTCATCAGATGAAAAAGTTGATTTGATTTCTTTTTTACTGACTCTCAATGATGTAGAGTTTGTTTTTAATCCAAAATTTCAGTTTCCGAAAGAAATATCACAACAAAGCGAAGGAAAAGTAAAATAATATCGTCTAACTTATTTAAACATATAATCTATACAAAATGAAAAAAACATTTCATGCAATTGGTTTAATTTTAGCGACAGCTTCTTTAAGTCATGCGCAACTTAGTCCAGCAATCACATCATGGTTGCAAAATACAACATCGATAGGAACATATTACACAAATGGTAATTCTACTGCAACAAGTAATGGAATTTTAGAAGGATGTCAATCAGTCCAGTATTCTACCGATTACGTTTATATTTCAACCACTGGAATTCCTTTTCACCCGATTGGTCCATATATGGATGGAAACCCTAATCAGGCTGGAAACCAAAATGCGATTTATAAATTCCCCTTGTCTCCTCAAGAAAATTCAGGAACAGAAACAGTTACAACAATGGGTAATATTGGAGTTTTCATAGATGGAAGTACTATGTTTGATTCCCGAGATGGTATTTCATGGAAAAGTTCAACTAGTGCATGGGGTGCAGGACCTTTTATGGGGGCACCTGGAGATGGAGTTTGGAATAGAGATGCTATTGTTTATGAAAAAGCAGGATTTGATTGTTCAAAAGGTCACCCAGCGGGAACGAATTATCATCATCATCAAAATCCATCTGCTTTTAAAGCGGACTTGACAGTAATTTCTACAATATGTAATTTATATGATGCTGATGGATTATATACCATTAATACCTCTCAACATTCACCTTTAATTGGATATGCTTATGATGGATTCCCTGTGTATGGAGCTTACGGTTATCAAAATGCAGATGGGACGGGTGGAATCGTAAGAATTAAATCAGGTTACCAATTACGTAGTATAACTGTAAGAAACACTTCTGCTGATGGGACTTCAGTAACTTCTGGACCAACAATTAACACTACTTACCCTTTAGGATCATGTATAGAAGATTATGAATGGCTTTCACATTCAGGAGAGGATGATTATTTAGATGCACATAATGGAAGGTTTTGTGTAACTCCTGAATATCCGAATGGTACTTATGCTTATTTTGCAACGGTTGATGCAAATCATAATTCAGCCTATCCTTATTTAGTTGGTCCTAGCTTTTATGGTGTGTGGGCTGATAGAAAAATCACGTCAATAACAGAAACTACAACAACGTTTACGCCATCTACAACATCAATTTCTGAAGAGGAATTTCAGAAATTAGATATTAACGTATTCCCTAATCCTGCAAGTGATTTAATTGTTATTCAAATTGGAGATTTATTAAAACACGATATGGATATTCAATTATTTGACATTGCAGGAAAATTAACACTTCATTCAATAATAAATAAAGGAAGTACTATCGCCTATTTTGACACACAAACACTTTACTCAGGTACATATTTTGTGAAAATATCCAATGGTGAAAATCAAATTACTAAGAAAATAATTATTCAAAAGAAATAATTTTCCTGACTTATATAAGATAGTAAAATCTGGGAACTTAAAACGTTTCCAGATTTTTGATTATTGTATTTTCCGTATTTTTATGAATATATTTTATCTAAAAAATTGAATGTAAAGACTTTAAATAGTTATATTGTAAATGTTTAAATTAATTTTGAAATTCTAGTAAAATGAAAAGTTTTGATGAATTATTTGTATTAATAAAGTCATTGAGTAGAAGTGAAAAACGCTACTTTACATTATTTGCGGGTACTCATTCTGACAGTAATAAACTTAATTATTTTCAACTTTTTGAAATCATCGATAAACAAACTACTTACGATGAAAAAAAAGTGATTAAATCATATTTTCAAAAAAGAGAAGAGAAGCATTTTTCTTATGAAAAGAAACATCTTTACGAATTAATATTAAAAAGTCTTAATAAATACCATTCTGAAATCTCAAAAGAATCAATACTAAACGAATCTTTAAATTCGGCAAAAATTTTATATAAAAAGGGATTATATGATCAAAGTAATAAAATTTTAGAAAAACTCATTGTCTTTGCTAAACAAAATGAACTTTATTCTGGATTGTTTAACGTTTGTGAGTTGAAATTTGAAATGATTGGACAAATTACGCATTCTTATACTGAAATGAATTCGGAATTCAGTAAAATTAGATCATTGTCAATCATGGCAATGGAAATTTTAATGAGTGAAAAAAAATATTCTGAGTTGTTTGCTTTATTTTTAGAAAAAATTAGAAGCAATGGTGAGTGGGTTAGAGAACCTTCTCAAATCGAAAGTTTTAAAATATTCATGGAGGATTCCTATTTGCAGGATCAAAAGCATGCCTTGAGTAGTAAATCTATACATATCTTTTACTTTATAAAAAGTATCTATTACTACATTATCTGTGATAATAAATTAGCTTTTGATTATGCGAAAAAAGGAATGGAATACATGGAGAATCAGAACAATAAAGTTCCTGTTGACACTTCTATTTATTCAGCAAGGGTGGCGAATGTTTGTGAAATTTGTTTGAGGGGAAGAGACTTCAATAATTTTGAACTTTATCTTGAGAAAGTACGGAATTGTCCTGCGGATTATCAGATGGAAAAAAATAAAGTATTTTATCGATACAACGATCTTTTCCTGCGTTATTATATTATTAGTGGAGAATTTAAAAAGGGAATTGAATTTTATGATTCGATAAAAATAGAAATTACCAATATATCCAAAGACATTCCAAAGTCAAGAATGATAGGGATATATTATTACTTGGCTTATGCTTCTTTTGCTATTTCAGATTATAAAAATACTTTAGTATGGCTAAATAAGTTGTTGGATGAAAAATCAAATTATCGAAAAGATTTTCATAGTTTTTCAAGAGTATTGAATTGTCTTGTGCAGCTTGAAACGGGAGACTATAACTCTCAAGAATCAGCTTATAGAGCTACTCAGTATTATTTAAAAAAACAAAACTGTATCTATCAATTCGAAGATCTATTTTTAAAATTTTATTCTCGAATTATTAAAGAAATTAATCCTTTCAATTTGCAGCATCATTACTTAGATTTTAAAGATGCTGTATTACCCCTTTTGAAAATTCCATCTGAATCAGTAATACTCGATTATTTTGATATCATTTCATGGCTCGATAGTAAATTAACTAGTCGTTCATTTTCGGAATGTACAAAAATAAATCTACGTAATTTGAATCCGTAAAGTAAAATTTTAGGGAATAAATTGTTTTAATAAACCAACTCTTTATTAAAATAAAAACAAAAGTAATTATAAATTATCACAACGTTTGAAATCTCATTTCGTCGTTTTTTTTGTTTGCGCATTATAGTGTACTCAACTAATTTTGTTACAAACTCTTTAAATATCATGAAACCAAATAATACATACATCATTTCTTTACTGATTTTGTTATTTTCTTGTACTGAAAAAATGATGAAAGTGAAGAATAAAGAAAGTCAAACAAATCCTTTTATCATTGTTTTGGGAACTATCCAAGATGGTGGTTCTCCTCATGCTGGTTGTTCAAAAAAATGTTGTAAATCATTGTTTTCAAAACCTGATAATAGTCGAAAAGTTGTCTCTTTAGGTTTAGTAGATCCGATTGATAAAAAAACGTGGTTATTTGAAGCAACACCCGATTTTACGCAACAAATTAAAATATTAAAACAGGCATCCAAATTTCAAAAAAATGAAGTACCAAATGGAATTTTTATTTCTCATGCACATATAGGGCATTATTCAGGTCTAATGTATTTGGGAAAAGAGGCACTTAACTCTAAAAATACACCCGTTTTTGCTATGCCTAGATTTAAATTGTTTTTAGAAAATAACGGGCCTTGGAATCAATTAGTATCCATGAAGAATATTAAAATTGTTCCATTAGAAAATGATTCTGTACTTAAACTATCAAATAGATTATCTGTAAAATCATTGACAGTTCCACATAGAGATGAATATTCTGAAACAATAGGATTTATAATCTCTAGTCCAACCAAAAAAGTACTGTTTATTCCTGATATCAATAAATGGAATGTTTGGAACAAAGATATATGCAAAGAAATTGAACAAGTCGATTATGCTTTTATAGATGCGACATTCTACAGTGGAAAAGAAATTAACACACGGAACATTTCAGAGATTCCTCATCCATTTATAATAGAAAGTATGGAATTATTTAAAAAAATGCCCGCAAATGAAAAGAAGAAAATCCATTTTATTCATTTTAATCACACCAATCCTGTTCTGAATTATAATGGAAAGGAAACATCTATTGTTAAAAAGAAAGGATTCAATATTGCATATTTTAAACAAAAGATTGAATTATAAATTAAACAAAACCTATTAATTAATTTTAATTTCATCTCCATTTGGAACGATCCCTTTTACGAAATTAAATGGTAATGTTTCTTTATATAAATATTTTTTCTGAATAGATTCAAAAGGTCGATAAATGTAATATACTTCGTTGTTATATATTTCAACTTTTTCCACATAACGATATTCCAACTGAATCTTCTTCCCTAGTTTTCCTGTTTCAGTGTCAAGATGTCGAATGTAACTAAATCCAGCAATTTCCATAACAGCAAAGATTTGTCCAGTAACTTGATCTTGTATTAATTTCTTTTTCCATCCGGTCTCTTTTGGATAATAATGATGAAAAATGGCAATACTGTCAATAATTTTCCCATTTGAATCAAATCTTCTCAATTGATCTTTGTAGTAATCAAAAACAAAAAGTGTATCGTTTCTATGAAACATTGGCGCATACAATTGTTTGTAATAAACTGATTGCGTAAAATAGTTTGCTCCAACCCAAATCTCTGCATCAATTCCAGTCTGCAGTTCTTTATTTTTCGCCCATAATTTAGTCCGAACATCTACCCATTTGTATTCTGAACGATATAATTCCATCATTAATTCATCTGTAATTTCAATTATTTTTGAGTAGGTTGAATCAATTTTATCATAAGAATAATATCCAAAAGAGGGGTAATCAGGATTAAAGTTCGAAAAAAACATTTTCGATTTATTAGTATCTAAAATTGGCGCCAAGTATTTTTTAAAATAATCATTCGCTAAAGTTGAAAGTAAAATTTTATTTTCAACAACAGAAACACCAAATATATTTTCTTTGCAGACAACATGTGGATTCCCTCTATAATCACGAACCAATTCTTCAGCTGTACCATTTATGAATTGTTCATTTAAAATCATTTTCTGATTCCACAATAGTAGCTCTGCTCCTTTATTTAACTTTTTAGGATAAGTCAACAAAACAATGCTTCCATCTTTTAAAATTTCAAAATCCGCTACACTTAATTTAGAATTTCCAAATACTACATCTGGCTTTTTGTTTGGTGTAACAATAAATTCAGCAAGCTGTTTGCTTCTATTCAATATTATTTTAATTTCTATGGTATCTACTTTATCATTATAAAAAACGATTTGTTCTAAATCTGCAAACAATTGATGAGTAAACTGTAGTTTATAAACAGAATCAATAGGTAAATCTAAAATAAAAAAACCTCGTTGACCAGACACAACCATATAGTTTGTAGAATCAACCAAAACAGAGACACTTGTATTTGGCACTGGTAGTCCACCATTTTTTTCAATAATTTCCCCTTGGATTACAAACGATTTTTGTGTAATCCCTTCGAAATAAAAAAACAAACAGAAAAGAATTAAATATATAAATCTCATAAACTCTATTAAATCAATGAAAGAAAAAAGCCTTTTATCAATAGATGAAAAAAAATAAAATTTCCATAAAAAAAGCTTCTTGAATATACAAGAAGCTTTTAATAATTTATTAATTTAACTTAAACTTTCAAGCACCAACCAAAAGTATCTTCAATTTTACCTGATTTCAAATCGTCTAAATAATTTTTCACTTTATTTGAGAATGTTCTCTCTTCAAGAGGACTTAAATCTAAAACCTCATCTCTATATCCTAATCTTACGATATGTGCAATAGTTGCAGCAGTTCCAGCACCGAACGCTTCAGTGATTGAACCATTTTTAATACCTGCAACTACCTCTTCAACAGAAACTTTACGTTCTTCAACCGGCATTCCCCAACTTTCAGCAACTTCTAATACTGCTCTCTTGGTAGTTCCTTTCAAAATAGTATCCGAATCTTCAGAAGGCGTAACCAATACACCATTAATAACAAATAAAATATTCATTGTCCCTGATTCTTCTATGTATTTATGCTCTTTTGCATCTGTCCAAACTAACTGATGAAAACCTTGTAGTTGACCTTGCTTTGCAGGATATAAAGCAGCTGCATAATTCCCCGCAGTCTTAGCAATTCCAACACCACCAGAAGCAGCTCTCGTATAATGCTCTTCAATTTTAACACTTACTGGTTCTGTATAATAAGATCCAACTGGACACGTAAAAATCACAAATTTATAGGTCTCAGAAGGTTTTACTCCAATAAATTCATCCGTTGCAAACATAAATGGGCGAATATATAATGAATAATCAGGCTTTGTTGAAATCCATTCACGTTCAATATCTACTAGTCGTCTGATTAATTCAACAAATTGATCTTCAGGAACCGTAGGCATGCACATACGCATACACGATTCATTAAATCTTTTGGCATTTTGTTCAGGTCGAAACATGAAAACATCACCATTTTCAGCTTTATTCGCTTTCATTCCTTCAAAAACAGATTGGCCGTAGTGTAAAGCTGAAGTTGCAGGATTCAATGACAAATTACCAAAAGGTAAAATTTCAGGCTGCTTCCATTCTCCATCAGCGTAATCCATAACCAACATATGATCAGAAAAAACTCTTCCAAATGGAATGTTATCCCAGTCAACATCACTAATATGAGATTGATTTGTCAAAGTAATTTTCATTGTGTTCGTTTCGTTTAACATATTCTTTATATTTGGGTACTGCGAATATAAAAAGAAACATTGAACCTTTCTCGTATTTTTTTAGATTCATGAAAATAAATTTCTTTAATTTTACAATATAAATGAAAAAATTCCGAATGGAAAAAAGCAAAGAAATATTAAAACGTTATTGGGGATTTGATGTTTTTCGGCCTTTACAGGAGGAAATTATTGATAATGCAATATATGGACATGATACTTTAGCTTTGCTTCCAACTGGAGGAGGAAAATCAATCTGTTTTCAAATTCCAGGTTTGGCACGAGAAGGTTTAACACTTGTTATCTCACCATTAATTGCTTTAATGCAAGATCAAGTAAAAACCTTGACAAATAAAGGAATTCGTGCCAAAGAAATTGTAAGCGGAATGAGTTATAGAGAAATTGATCTAGCATTAGACAATGCTCGTTTTGGTGGTTTTGATTTCCTATA
>OBEQ010647711.1_pt1 | contig 12761 bp, 12 predicted proteins | sample 1670901 | NCBI WGS metagenome assembly OBEQ01 (sample SAMEA104232315, study PRJEB22302) | groundwater metagenome | biome: forest; feature: aquifer; material: groundwater | place: USA | collected 2011-08-07 | depth 5.4 m
AGCGCCAGGACATAGGCGAACCAGTTCTCGATCGCGCCGCCGACCAGGGGCCCCCAGTAGACTTCCCCCAGCTTTTCGCCGACCCCGATGATGAGCCCGCCCGCGATCGCGCCCGGCACGGAGGTCAAGCCGCCGAGGATGAGGACCGGCAGCGCCTTGAGGGCGATCAGCGACAGGCTGAACTGCACCCCGCTCTTGGCGCCCCACACGATCCCGGCGACGATCCCAACGAGCCCCGCCACCGACCACACGATCGTCCAGATGTTCTTCAGCGAAATCCCGATGGACAGCGCCGCCTCGTGGTCATCGGCGACGGCGCGCAGCGCCCGGCCCACGCGCGTGCCGTGGAAGAAGACAGCCAGGACGACCACGAGGATCGCCGCCATCGCCGCCGCGGACATTTCCAGCAGATTGATCTGAACGCCGGCGACCATGATGGAGCGGTCCGGGAGGCCGACGTCGAGCTTCTTGACGTTCGACCCCCAGAGCATTTCCCCGAAGCCCTCGAGGAAGAACGTCAGCCCGATGGTGGCCATGAACAGGATGATGTGCGCCTGGTTGACGAGGGGGCGGAGCACCAACGCCTCGATGGCGAAGGCGAGGGCCACCATCACGCCGCTCGTCAGGATCAGCGCGAGGACGACCGGCACTCCGCGGTCCATCAGCCCGACGAGCGTCAGCGCCGCGAACAGCACCATGACGCCCTGGGCAAAGTTGAACACCCCCGAGGCCTTGAAGATCAACACGAAACCCAAGGCGACAAGCGAATACATGAGCCCCGCCGCCACGCCACCGATCAGCACCTCGGCCAAGAACCGGGGGTTACTCGCCATGTCCACGAACGGCGCCACGGCGACCCCGTACAGGATGCCCATCGTCTTATGCCCGTCCGCCCTCGCCCCGCACGTCACGCATGCGCGACTCCGAGGTAGGCGTCGATGACCGCGGGATCGGCCCGGACTTCCTGGGGCGGGCCGTCGGCAATCTTGCGGCCGTAGTCGAGCACCACCACCCGGTCGGAAATGTCCATGACGACGCTCATGTCGTGCTCGACGAGGGCGATCGTCGTGCCGAACTCCTCGTTCACGTCGAGGATGAAGCGGCACATGTCTTCCTTCTCCTCGACGTTCATGCCGGCCATCGGTTCGTCGAGCAGGAGCAACTGTGGCTCGGCGGCCAACGCGCGGCCCAACTCGACCCGCTTCTGGAGCCCGTACGGCAGGCGGCTCGCCGGGGTCTTGCGAATCGCCTGGATCTCGAGGAAGTCGATGATCCGCTCGACGAACGCTCGGTGCTCCAGTTCCTGTCGCCTGGCCGGCCCCCAGTAGAGAGCGTCGAGGAGAAAGTTCCCGTTCATCTTGAGGAGCCGGCCCGTCATGATGTTGTCGAGGACGCTCATCCCCTTGAACAGGGCGACGTTCTGGAAGGTCCGCGCGACGCCCAGCGCGGCCACCTGATACGGCCGGAGGTACGTCCGGTCGGCCCCGTCGAACACGATCCGCCCCTCCACGGGGTGATAGAAGCCGCTAATGGCATTGAGCAGCGTCGTCTTGCCCGCCCCGTTCGGCCCGATGATGGCCACGATCTCCCCCCGGGGAACGTCCAGGCTCACCCGATCCAGGGCCTCAACGGCACCGAAGTGAACGCTGATCCCATCGACTTCGAGCAGCGGCCGCCCGTTCGGCGTCTCGTTCACCGCGCCGGCTCCGGCGTCAGGGGCTCGACCTCTCGAATTCGGACGTCGGCTCGGATCATTCCGGTTCGGCCATCTTCGTAGGTGACCTGCGCCTCGACTCCCACGTGGTCGGTGGTCGAGTAGAGCGCCTCGATGAGCGGCGCGTACTTCTGCGCGATGAACCCGCGCCGCACCTTCCGCGTGCGCGTGATCTCCTGGTCGTCCGGATCGAGTTCCTTGTGGAGGATCAGGTACTTCCGGATCTGGGCCCCGCACAGCATCTCGTCCTCGAGCAGGCTCCGGTTCACGCGGACCACTTCCTGGTGGACCAAGTCGTACACCTCGGGTTTCTGGGCGAGGTCCGTGTAGCTCGTATACGCGATGTTCCGGCGCTCGGCCCAGTTTCCCACCGCCGCCAGGTCGATGTTGAGGAACGCGGTCACGTACGGCTTGCCCTGCCCGATGCAGACCGCCTCCTTGAGGAACGGAGAAAACTTCAGCTTGTTCTCGAGGTACTTCGGCGCGAAGATCGTCCCGTCCGCCAGGCGGCTCACGTCCTTGGCCCGATCGATGATCTTGAGGTGGCCGTCGTGGTCGATGAAGCCGGCGTCGCCGGAATTGACCCACCCGTCCTCCAGCGTCTGGCGCGTCGCCTCCGGGTTCTTGTAGTATCCGAGGAAGACCCCCGGACTCCGGTAACGCACCTCTCCTCCCTCCGAGATCCGGATCTCGAGGTCGGGAAGGGGCGTTCCCACCGTGTCGAGCCTGACGTCTCCGTCGTTCTGGATCGAGATGAGCCCGCTCGACTCGGTCATCCCGTAGAGCTGCTTGACGTTGATCCCCAGCCCGCGGAAGAAGACGAAGATCTCCGGGCCGATCGCCTCGCCGGCCGTGTACGCGAGGCGGATCCGTCGCATCCCGAGGTTGTCGGTGAGCGGACCGTACACGAGGAGCCACCCCAGCGGGTAGAGGAGGCGACGCCAGAGCGGGACCGGCTGGCGCAGAAGCCGCCGCCGCTCGATCTGCTGCGCTACGTCCAGGAAGAAGTGCACCAGCTTCCGCTTCAGCCACGCGGCGTCTTCGATCCTGATCATGACGTTGGTCAGGATGTTCTCCCAGATCCGGGGAGGGGCGAAGAAATACGTCGGGCCGATCTCTTTCAGGTCATGGAGGACCGTCGCGGGGCTCTCCGGACAATTGACCGCGAAGCCCTTCACGATGGACTGGCAGTAGGAGAAGATGTGATCGCCCACCCAGGCCATCGGCAGGTAGGCGAGCACCTCCTCGTCGCTCCCGAGTCCCTCGCGCTCCGCCGCGTTCCTGGCCGTCAGGATCAGGTTGCCATGGGAGAGCATGCTCCCTTTGGGCTGCCCCGTGGTACCCGACGTGTAGCAGATAATGGCCACGTCGTCTGCCGCGCCTCGTCCGATCTCGTCCTCGAAGTACGTGGGATTGTCCAGGGCGAACTTCTTCCCGAGCTCCTGCACCTGCTCGAGGCTCATCAGGAACGGCTCGCCGTGCGCCCGGAGGCCGCGCGGGTCGTCGTAGATGACGTACTCGAGGTGCGGGGACTGGCGCTTGACGTGGAGGAGCTTGTCCACTTGCTCCTGATCTTCGACGACCGCAAACCTCACCTCGGCATGGTCGATGATGAACTGCATCTCCTTCTCGATGGAATCCTGGTAGAGCGGAACGGCGACGCCGCCCAGCGCCTGCGTGGCCATCACGGACCAGTAGAGCTGCGGGCGGTTATCGCCGATGATCGCGGCTTTGTCCCCTCGGGCGAATCCGAGCGCCGCCAGGCCGAGGCCGATGAGCCGCGACTGCTCGTAGTAGTCCCGCCAGGTGTAGGACTGCCAGATCCCGAAGTCCTTCTCGCGGATCGCCACCTTTGTCGGCATCTGTTCGGCGTTGATCCTGACCAGCTTCGGAAACGTGTCGCGCTCGCGAACCAGCGCGCGCCCCGGGGCGCTCATGAACTCGCTCGACCCTCCGCTGTCGCCGCTTTCGCCGTCCTGCCGATGATCGTCCGTTCCGGGTCAATCTCCTCCCGCAGAAGTCTCAGCTCGCGGTCCGTCGGCGGGGACAGCTCTCCAACCCGCGAGGCAACCACTGGCTGGAAATCCATCGCCGCGAGCACGTCCTCGACGGTGAGGCCGCGGAGCACGCCGAGAAGCGTCATCTTCTTCGACTCCTCATCAAACCCGAAGACGGCCTTGGAGGTCACGACCCGCCACGGGCCGGTGTCCCGAGGAAGCCCCGCGCGCTCACGCGCCCCGGGAGTGCCATCGAGGAACCCCGGAGAGGTGATGAAGTCCACGCGGGGGACGAACCGGCGTCGCTCGTGCATCATGATGACGATCGTCTTCCAGCAGTACGAGGCCACCTCGTTGGCCCCGCCCGATCCCGGAAATCGCTTCTTGGGTCGGCTGTAGTCCTCGCCCAGCATCGTCGAGTTCACGTTGCCGTACATGTCGATCTGCGTGGCGCCGAGCACCCCGAAGTCCACCAACCCGACCTGGGCCTGGGCGAAGATCTGGTTCATGCTCGTCCAGGCAATGGAGCGATAGCAGTTGGCGGGCCCCCCCATGGTGTTGCGCACGAAGGGCGTGAGCGGAGTCGGGCCGATGGCTCCGAACTCGAAGACCTGGACGAGCTGGGGCGCCTGGAGCCGCTGGGCCAGGATCGCGGCGACCTGGGGCATGCCGAAGCCGATGAAGGCCGTCTTCTGGTCCTCCAGGAGGCGCGCGCAGAGCGCGATCATCACCTCGGCTTCGGTAAACTCCCGCGTCATCGCCATCCCCTTGAGGATTCCGAACGGGAGACGGCGGACGGGGAGCCCCGCCGCGCGGAGCGCACCGCGAGACGCCGCAGGAGTTCGGCGAAGCCCGAGGAAGCGATATTGCACTCCGGCCCGGCGGGAGCGAGCACGGTGGGGCTGACCGCCGGCAGGACCCGTTCGGACTCCCTCATCGGTAGCCTTCTTTGATGGTCGCGCGGCGACGGAGGTCGTTGAGCCGAGCCAGACCCACGCGCTGCTCGAGCATTAGGGCGTGCGACCCCACGCTGTAGACGTACTTATCCAGGTACGCTTTCAGGTTGTCCCGCCGCTCGAGCTCGTGGTACTCGGCGAAATGCGCGAAGTCCATCTCGTACACCCCCGGAAGGCCGCCGGGATAGGCGCCGAACGGCGCGTACACCACGGCGTCCACCAGGTAATAGGGGATCGTCGTCTTGCCCGGGTCCTTTCTGATGTCGTCGGGATCGATGATCTCGTCGGTGGAGACGATGACTTTCCGCGAGGCCATCGCCGTCTCCAGGGGCGACACCCCCGGGCCGAAGCACCGGGCGTTGCCGTAGATGTCGGCCTGGTGGACGTGGATCAGCCCCACGTCCGGGTTCAGGGCGGGAACCAGCGCGACGGGCTTGCCGCCGAACGGGTCCTTCACGACCTTGGCGCCGGAATACCTGAGCGTGTCGGTGCCGAGCAGCGCGCGTGTGGGGAGAAACGGCACCCCCATGCTCCCGGCCAAGTGCCGGAGGGTCAGGGTGCCGTTCGTCCACTCGCTGACCCGGACCTTGCCCTCCTCAACAGCGCGGTTCAGCGTCTCGCCGAGCCCCAGAAAGCCCGCGTCTATGCGGGAGCAGGCCCCGGCGGCCACCAGGAGGGTGGACTCGATCAGCGCGAACTTCGCGCAGTACCAGAGGTCGCGCCGGCCCTGGCGGATGATCTCGCGGATCAGGACCAGCGGCCCGCGCGTGAAGGAAGAGAAGTCGAACGAGACGTAATCGCCGTCTGCCACGAAGCGGCGCACCGCCTCGGCTTCTGACAGGGTCTTGTCCACGAACTCCCGACGCTTGTGAGTCCGCATCCAGCCGCGGATCTCATCGGCATCGCTCCAGCGGAACTCGCCCACGCCGCTAAAGAGAGTCTCCATGCTCGATCCTGGCGCTCTCCGGGCCGCCGGGTGGAAGGGACTGTGCGCGGACCGTCCCGGCGAAGTGGCCAGAGTCTAGCCCAGGCGGGGGGACGTGTCAAGCACTCTGCCAACTACGACAAGGGTTTACAGCGACCCTCTCCGGTGTCCCGAGAGGTTCCGGAGAGGGTCGAGACGGGGCCGTAGGGGCGGGGCTGCGCGTGTTTCCCTGACGGCTCTAGGCGTCCATGCCGAGGAGCTCGCGGGCGATGACCATCCGCTGGATCTCCGACGTCCCCTCGCCGATCTCGCAGAGCTTCACGTCGCGGAAGATCCGCTCCACCGGAAACTCCGTCGTATAGCCAGCCCCGCCGTGGAGCTGGACGGCCCTGGTCGCCGCCCGCATCCCCACCTCGGAGGCAAAGACCTTGGCCATCGAGGCCGCATACCGCGCGGGTTTGCCCTGGTCCTTCAGGAAGGCCGCCCGGAGGGTGAGGAGCCGGGCGGCTTCGATGTCGGTCCCCATCTCGGCCACCATGCCCTGGAGCCCGTTGAACTCGGCGAGAGTCGTCCCGAAGGCCGTGCGCTCTCTCATGTAGGCCAGCGAGGCGTCGAGGGCCCCCTGGGCCAGGCCCACGGCCATCGCGGCCATGGCGATGCGCCCGCTTTCCAGGACTTGGAGCGCGTTGACGAACCCCATGTTGAGCTCGCCGAGCAGATTCTCCTCCGGAACGCGGACGCCGTCGAAGACCAGTTCCGAAGTGTCCGAGGCGTGGAGCCCCAGCTTCCCGTAGCGCTGACCCGCGCTGAACCCGGGCATCCCCCGCTCCAGGATGAAGGCCGAAATCCCCCGGCCGCGGCCTCCCGGGTCGGTGAGGGCCATGACCACCGCGATCTGCCCCACGCTCCCGTTGGTGATGAAGGCCTTCGACCCGTTGAGGACGAAGTGCCTCCCCTGGCGGACAGCCGCGGACTTCATCGCGGCGGCGTCGGACCCGGAGCCGGCCTCCGTGAGCGCCCACGCGCCGATCGCCTCGCCCCGGGCCAGGGGCACCAGGTACTTTTCCTTCTGGGCCTTGGTCCCGAACAGGTTGATGTGGTTCAGGCACAGGGAGTTGTGGGCCCACATGGTGATGCTGACCGATCCGTCCACGCGGCTCAGCTCCTCGACGATCAGCGCGTAGGAGACATGATCGAGACCTGCTCCCCCGTAATCATGCGGGACGACAACGCCCATGAACCCCAGTGCCCCGAGCTTCCGGATGATCTCGTGGGGGAACAGGCCGCTCTCGTCGTGCCCGGCGGCGTGAGGGGCGATCTCGCCCTCGGCGAACTCCCGCGCGACCTTCCGGATCTGCCGTTGCTCGGGGGTGAGGTCGAAGTCCACAGAGAGCCCCCCCGTCACACCGCCGCGCGGATGTTCTCGCGCACGAACCGGACGATGTCCTGGGTGGGTGTCCCGGGGGTGAAGATCTCCTTGACTCCCATGCGCTTGAGGTCCCGGACATCATCGGGCGGAATGATCCCGCCGCCGAAGACCACGATGTCCTCGGCGCCTTTCTCCTTCAGGAGCTCCAACACCTGCTTGAAGAGATAGTTGTGGGCGCCCGAGAGGACGCTGAGGCCGATAGCGTCCACGTCTTCCTGGATGGCCGTGGCCACCACTTGCTCGGGGGTCTGATGGAGCCCCGTGTAGATGACCTCGAACCCCGCATCCCGGAGCGCCCGGGCCACGATCTTGGCCCCCCGGTCGTGGCCGTCCAGGCCGGGCTTCGCCACCAGAATCCTCACGGGCCGCTCGCTCATCTCCTTTCCCCGTTCGAGCACCGGTTCACCTCAAAACCGCGCGAATCCGTTCGCCGTTCATCCCGATCTGCTGCTTGTCCCCCGCTACCACCTTCCAGTCGAAGCCCTTGCCGTCGTTGTTGAAGCGCGGGATCACGTGGAAGTGCATGTGAGGCACCGACTGAAACGCCGCCGCGCCGTTCGCCTGGAGGATGTTGATCCCGTCCGCCTGCAGCGCGCCCCTCACTGCGATGGCCACCTTCTTGACCGTCGCGATGGCGGCCTGGAGGTCCAGGACGTCGGCCTCGAAGATGGTGGCTGCGTGGTTCTTGGTCGCCACCAGACAGTGACCGGGGTTCAGCGGGTTGATGTCCATGAAGGCCAGGGACCTCGAGTCTTCGTAGACCTTGAACGAGGGGACTTGGCCGTCTCGGATCTTGCAAAACACGCAATCCATCCCCACCTCCTAAAAGATAATGGGTTCACGGTAGAGGCCGAACGCCTGGCGATAGACGTCCGAGATCTCGCCCAGGCTCACGTAATCTTTGACCGCGTCGATGAGGACCGGCATGATGTTCTGCCCGCCCCGGCACGCTTCGGCCAGCTGTTTCAGGCGACGCTCCACTTTCGCCTGATCCCGCGAAGCCTTGAGGCGCCGCACCTTTTCGATCTGCTCCCGCTCCACGCCCTCGTCGATCCTCAGATAGTTGATCGCCCGCTCGTTGTCGAGCAGGTATTTGTTGACGCCCACCACGATCTTCTCGCCCCGATCCTCCATCAGCTGGTACCGGTACGCGGCGTCCGCGATCTCTCTCTGCGGATAGCCCACGTCAATGGCGCGGATGACTCCGCCGAGCTCATCGATCTTCTGGATGTACACCCAGGCGGCCTGCTCCGTCTGATCGGTGAGCGCCTCCAGGTAGTAGGACCCGCCCAGCGGGTCGATGGTCATCGGCACGCCGCTCTCCTCGGCGATGATCTGCTGCGTGCGGAGCGCCACCGTGACGGCCTCCTCCGTCGGAAGCGCCCAGGTCTCATCGTAGGAGTTGGTGTGAAGCGACTGCGCGCCTCCCAGCACGGCGGCGAGTGCCTGCAGGGCCACGCGCGCGACGTTGTTCAGCGGCTGCTGCGCCGTGGCCGACACACCGGCGGTCTGCGTGTGCGTGCGGAGACGCATGGACTCGGGGCGCTTGGCCCCGAACCGGTCGCGCATGACGGTCGCCCAGATGCGACGCGCCGCCCGGAGCTTGGCGATCTCCTCGAAGAAGTCGTTGTGAATGTCGAAGAAGAAGGAGAGGCGCGGCGCGAAGCTGTCCACGTCCAGGCCCCGGTTCACGGCCGCCTGGACGTACCCGATGCCATCCGCCAAGGTGAAGGCGAGCTCCTGGACGGCGGTGCTCCCCGCCTCCCGGATGTGATAGCCGGAAATCGAGACCGGGTTGAACTTCGGCACGTGCTTGGCGGTGAACTCGATCATGTCCACGACGATGCGGACGGCGGGCTCGGGCGGGCAGATCCACTCCTTCTGGGCGATGAACTCCTTCAGCATGTCGTTCTGCATGGTGCCGCCCACGCGGTCCCAGCTGACCCCCTGCTTGTCGGCGACGGCGAGGTACATCGCCAGCGCGACGGAGGCCGTGCAATTGATGGTCATGGAGGTGGTGACGTCCCCGAGCGGGATCCCGTCGAAGAGCATTTCCATGTCGGCGAGGGTCGAGACCGAGACGCCTTCCTTGCCCACCTCGCCCCGCGCCCGGGGGTGGTCCGCGTCGTAGCCCATGAGGGCGGGCATGTCGAAGGCGGTCGAGAGACCGGTCTGCCCCTGCTCGAGGAGGTACTTGAAGCGGGCGTTGGTGTCCTCGGGGCGGCCGAACCCGGCGAACATGCGCATGGTCCACAGCCGCCCGCGGTACATGGACGGGTAGACACCCCGGGTGAAAGGGAACTCGCCGGGAAAGCCCAGCTTCGTCTCGTAGTCGAACGCGCCAACGTCGGCCGGGGTATAAAGCGGCGCGATCGGGATGCCAGAGAGAGACTCGTAGCGGACCGGGCGCTCCGGGGACCCCGCGACGAAGGGGCGGTACGTCTCGGCCTCCCAGCGCGCCTTGGCGCGCTTCTCCTTCTCACGCTCCTCCATGATCGCTCCCTTCACGATGCCCGAGCAGGTGGCGGGCGATGATCAGTTTCTGGATCTGCGACGTGCCCTCGTAGATCTGGGTGATCTTGGCATCTCGGAAGTAGCGTTCGACCTGGAACTCTCTGATGTAGCCGTACCCTCCGTGGATCTGCACGGCGTCGGTCGTCACCTTCATGGCCATCTCGGAGGCGAAGAGCTTGGCCATCGAGGCCTCCACGCCGAACGGCCGGCCCGCCGCCTTCAGGGTCGCCGCGCGCCAGACCAGGAGGCGCGCCGCGTCGATGGCCGTCGCCATGTCCGCCAGCATCCACTGCACCATCTGATGGCGCGCGATGGGCACGCCGAAGGAGTGCCGCTCCTTGGCGTAGGCCACCGACAGCTCGAAGGCGCCCGCCGCGAGCCCGACCGCCTGGGCGCCGATCCCGATGCGGCCGCCCTCGAGCGCGGTCATCGCGATCTTGAAGCCCATGCCCTCCGACCCGAGGCGACTCCCCACCGGCACGCGACACTCCTCGAACACGAACTCCGCGGTGTCGGAGGCCCGGATCCCCAGCTTGTCCTCGACCTTGGGGACGTGAAAGCCCGGGGTGCCCTTTTCGACCACGAACGCCGAGATCCCATGCCGCTCCTGTTCCACGCTCGTCTGGGCGAACACCAGGGCCGCGGCGGCTTCCCGCCCGTTGGTCACGAAGGCCTTTCTGCCGTTCAGCACGTACGCGGCGCCGTCCCGTACGGCCAGCGTGTGCTGATTCCTCGCGTCGGAGCCCGCCTGCGGCTCGGTCAGCGCGAAACACCCGAGCTTGTCGCCTCTGGCGCAGGGCACGAGGAATTTCTTCCTCTGATCCTCGGTCCCGAATCTCAGCACCGGATCGCAGAAGAGCGAATTGTTGACGGACATGATCACGGCGTGCGAGCCACAGGCCTTGGCGACCTCCTCCAGCGCCAGCACGTAGGCCACGGCGTCGGCGGCGGCGCCGCCGTACTCCTCGGGAACAGCCATCCCCAGGAGGCCCAGCTCGCCCATGCGCTTGACCGTCTCGTGGGGGAAACGCGCCTCTTGGTCGATCTGGCCCGCGACAGGCTTCACCTCCTTCTCGGCGAACTCCCGCGCGAGGGCCTGGATCATCTGCTGCTCTTCGGTCAGCTCAATCTTCATTTTCCTCGGAGGGGGGCTTCGCCCCCCTTCCGATTCCTCCCGACCGCCTCTCGGCATGGCTCGCTCGAACCAGATCGCCGGCCAGCTCCACGTCGCGACCTCATTTCTCCAGCAAGCGTTTGAACTCGTGGGTGAGGAGCGGGGCCACTTCGAAGAGGTCGCCGACGATGCCGTAGTCGGCGACCTTGAAGATCGGCGCGTCGGGATCCTTGTTGACGGCCACGATGATCTTCGAGGTTCGCATCCCCGCCAGGTGCTGGATGGCGCCCGAGATTCCAAAGCCTAGGTAAAGCTTGGGAGAGATGGTGCGGCCCGTCTGACCGATCTGAAAGCGATGGGGCCGCCAGCCGGCGTCCACCGCGGCGCGCGAGGCCCCCACGGCCGCACCGAGGACCTTGGCGAGTTCCTCCAGGACCGAGAAGTTTTCCGGCCCCTTGAGCCCGCGCCCGCCCGACACCACGATGTCCGCCTCGGTCAGCTCGGGCAACCCCATGCTGACCTCTTCCTTGCGCTCGACGAGCGCCATCCTCCCCGTCGCAATCGCGACCGGCGGCCGCTCCACCTGGGGACTCGCGCCGGGCTTCGGGTTCTCGCCCTTGAACACGTTGGGGCGGAGAGTCGCAAGCCACGGCGTCCGGGCCCAGCCCGCCCTGGACAGGAGCTTCCCCGCATAGACGGGGCGGGTGGCGATGAGCTCACCGTCCTCGAGGTGAAAGGCAACGGAGTCGGCGGACAGCCCCACGCCGAGCCGCGCCGCCAGCCTGGCGAGCAGTTCCCGCTGGCGGGAGGTCACCGCGCCGAAGATCGCCCGGGGCGTTTCCTTGCCGACCAGCTCGGCGACGGCGGGGGCCCAGACCTCGCCGCGGTAAGGCGTGAAGGCCGGGTCCTCCAGGAGCCACACCCGCGCGGCCCCCCACTCCGCGAGCTGTTTCAGGCCGTCTTCCGTCGCCTTGTCCGTGAGCCACACCGCTTCGACCTGGCCTCCCGCCTGCCTGGCCAGACGGGTCGCTTCGCCGAGCACTTCGGCCGTCACCTTCTTCGGCCGCCCTGCCCGGTCGTCTTCGACGATGCACCAGAACGCCGCCGTCACGGCCTTGTCTCCTTAGATCGCCTTGGCGTCTTCTCGGAGCGCCCGGACCAGTTCCTTCACCGCGACGGCGGCCTCCCCGGAGAGAATGCGCCCGGGAGGGCGAGGCGGCAGGCTCTCGAGCCTCACGACGGAGAGCTGGAGACCATCCGCCGTCAGGCCGAGGTCGGCGGCCCGCACGTCCTTGATCTCCTTCTTCTTCGCCCCCATGATCCCCTTGAGCGTCGGGTACCGGGGCTCATTGAGGCCCTTTTGGGCCGACAGCACGCACGGGAGCCGGATGTCGAAGATCTCGAGCCCGCCCTCGACCTGGCGCGCCACCCGTACAGAGGCGCCGTCGGCCGACACCGTCGCCTCCATGATCCAGGAGGCACAGGGCCATCCGAGGAACTCAGCCACCTGGGCGCCGACCGCTCCCATGTCGTCGTCGATGGCCTGACGGCCGGCCAAGACGAGTTGTGGCCCCTCCTGCTTCACCACCCCGGCCAAGGCACGGGAGACGGCGAGCGTGTCGGCCTGCTCCCAGAGGGGGTCCAGCAGGTGGATCGCGCGGTCGGCCCCCATGGCCAGGCAGGTGCGGAGCGCCTCCTTGGCGCGCTCCGGCCCGAGCGTGACGGCCACGACCTCGCCCTCGCCCCGCTTCTCCTTGATGCGAAGCGCTTCCTCCAGCGCAAACTCGTCGTACGGGGAGACGATCCACGTGATGCCCGCGGTCTCGATCCTTCTGCCGTCGCCGGCGACCTTCACCTGGGTCGCGGTGTCAGGCACCTGCTTGACGGGCACGAGAATTTTCACGACGGGGCTCCGTCGTACTGGAGCTCCCGCGTGATGCGAAAGCGATCGCCCGGGATGAGGACGCGGTCGAAGACGACGGGAGCGCCGGCGGCGCCCCACGAGACGCGCTCCGAGCGGAAGGCGGGAGTGCCGGCCGGGTAGCCCAGCTCGCGGGCTTCCCGACTCCGGAGCGTGACCGCGTAGATCGTCTCGCGCGCGCGGGTGATCTC
>OBEQ012449394.1_pt1 | contig 12761 bp, 10 predicted proteins | sample 1670901 | NCBI WGS metagenome assembly OBEQ01 (sample SAMEA104232315, study PRJEB22302) | groundwater metagenome | biome: forest; feature: aquifer; material: groundwater | place: USA | collected 2011-08-07 | depth 5.4 m
GTCGAGTTTTTGCAACGACGCCAGGTGGGATGGATCGGAAGCAAAAACCGGAAGTTATTTCGTGCACGTTCCTAATACAGGAGTACACTTACATTTTTGCAACGCACTTATTTATTGGGCTTATAGCATTAATATCTATAAATGCTGGCAATCGAATTGAGCAGTAGTGTTGTAATTTGTGCACGTCCGCTTTAACCTAGATAAAATGCATTTATTGCCGTCAGCTCGCCCTTGGAGAAAAGGACAATGGGTTCTGAAAATGAATAACTCTGGCACTACCCTAGCTTGTTGGTACACGGCGTTAGTCGCCGCACTAAACGCCAATGGACACGATGGCGAACAGTTGCTGAAAGAAGTGGAACTCAATCCAGCTGATTTAACCAATCCCGAAGCCAGATTTCCCATGGCGAAGACCCGATTTTTATGGCAAAAAGCCGTAGAACTTACCGGCGACCCCTGCTTCGGCCTCACCGTTTCTGGGCATATCAATCATGCGTCATATCATGCCTTGGGCTATTCTGTGCTAGCCAGCAGCACCCTAAAAGAAGTCTTTGAGCGAATCGTTTGTTATTTTCATATAGTCACCAACGGTGCAGAATTAAAATTTACCGAGGAAGCAGAGTATTTTTGTTTCGCAATAGATGTTCCTCCCCATGGACTGCAACCCGCGAGTGAAGCACTAGATGCATTTTTATCGTCGATTATTCGTAGTTGTAGGCTCTTAACAGATCGTAATTTCGCGCCCCAAAAGGTTTATTTGAAACACTCAAAACCTGAGGGCACCGACGGCTTCGAACGTTTTTTTAAAGCACCTATTACCTATAACGCCGAAGGCTACATTCTCTTTTTGGATAAATCGAGATTACTCGCAAGACTTCCTACAGCAAACGCAGAGCTTGCTCGCTGTAATGATCAGATTGCTTCTGAATATCTGGCCCGCCATGAGTGCGATAAAGCAGCGTATAAAGTGAAGCAAGCATTGATTCACATGCTGCCGCTTGGGGAACCTTCACAGGAAGCCATAGCAAAAGCATTAAATATGAGCTTGAGAACATTGCAGAGAAAATTAAGTCGAGAAAATACCACCTATATTGAAATTCTTGACACTACACGTCGAGCTTTAGCGCTCTCCTATGTTGGTCAATCCAATACACGATTTAGCGAAATTACCTTCTTGTTGGGTTTTTGCGATTCAAGCAGTTTTTCACGGGCTTTCAAGCGGTGGACGGGGTTATCGCCGTCGCAGCATCGTACTCAACAACATGAGACTTCAGCTTAAATTTAAACTACGCCCTAAACTCCAATTTAAATTCTTGCAGACAAAAAAAAGGAGAAGATAAACTTCTCCATAAATCCGCGTTTTGCCCCAGGGGAATAAGACATTACACGGCGTGGACCAACTGTAAGGGGTTCCTGTTTTCGAAGGCCACTATTAAAAATTGTTTCTTCTCCTAAGTACCGACCTAAAAGTACTGATCTAAAAGAACCAATCTAAAAGCACCAATTCAAAATCTTCAATTAAGCTGTTCCCATCATGCCTTGGCTCTAATCTAATTTCCTGTCTTAGCACGACAACTTTGTGACCCTTGAGGACACTGCAGCACTTTTTCGCCAACGATTCTTTATCTCGATATGTTTTCACCTTTTACATCCCAGTGCTTGCAAATGTCGTGGTGAGCAAAATGTCTGTCGTGTAGGGAAAAGCATTTGATTTTCGAAAAACATAACATGGATTCAAATAACACAAAGAATTAACAAAATAAGAATTCAGACTACAAGGGACCCACATGACATCTCACTTTCATATTGGCATTGCACGGCAGCTCTTACCTCTCAATTTACAACTACACTTCACACGACCATTTTTTCAAATCTGCGCAATAACCTTGTCCATCAGCGCTTGCGCTCCTAAACAATCAACGGAATATCATCAGGCAGTCATCGTTGGCAGTGGCTACGGTGGTTCTGTCAGCGCACTGCGATTAGGTGAAGCCGGTATAGAAACCGTGGTTTATGAAAAAGGTCGTCGCTGAGATGTCGATGACCCAACAGATAGAACTGGAACATTTGCGACCTTAGAATCCGTATTCAATATAATCGCCCCTGATTCACGCTCTGTGTGGCTCAACAACGAGTGTTTTGGCAATTTATATTTACTTGAATTTCCTTTAACACTTCCCTGCAGCAAAAATACTGGCGCCTTAGAACGCATCAGCAGTCAGGCTAACACCACTGATCTTTCGCCCAAGCTCAGTATACAGAATGTTGAGGCATGGGCCGGTGTCGGTGTGGGTGGTAGCTCGCTCATCAACAACGGAATTACCTATCGACCATTGCGAGCAGGCTGGGAGTTGGCATTCGATTTGGACGAAATGCCGTATATGAACTCACTGTGGAATGACTTAGAGCAGACCTATTTTGCGAGAGCGGAAAGTATTCTGTTGCCAACACCAATACCTGAAGATATTTTGGCGAGTGATTACTATGAGAATGTTCGCCTGCACGTACAACACATGTTTTCAGGTGGATACCCCCTAACAAACGGCAACGATGGCAACGAACTACACGGCACTTCCATGATGCCGATGATAGTAGATTGGAACAAAGTAAGAGATGAGATCGCTGGTACTCGAACTGCTTCTGTCATAGATGGTGAAGCTTGGTGGGGAATTAACAGCGATGCTAAGTTCTCCCTCGATAAAGCAGACAACTATATTGGAAAAGCAATCAGTACAGGTCATGTAAATATAAGACCTCTGCATACGGTGAGATCCATCGGTTTTGATCCAGATCAACAGCTTTACACACTTAAAATCAGCCGCACTAATTTGGCCTATCAAGTACAAGAAGAAATTACCGTGACTACACCAACCCTGATTGTTGCAGCTGGTTCACTCGGTACGACCAAACTTATGATCGCGGCAAAAAACCAGGGCGGTTTACCTAATCTTAACGAACATGTCGGCACCCGTTGGACGAATAACGGTAACACCGCCACATTGCGCATTGTGAGTGATGAGAAAGTTAGTCAAGGTGGTCCTGCTGGTAGCAAGAGTACTAACTTTGATGATCCCAATGCTCCCCTGACCATTGAAAATCTTTCCCAAAAAGTTCCTGCCTTCGTCTCACTCGATCCCGAAGGTGCGCCATTGGTAGGCTCAGTTCTTACTATTGCAGTGGGCGTTCCCAGTAAATTTGGTCGTTTTAGTTGGGATGACACCACCGACACCGTAAAACTTTATTGGCCGGAAGATGGAGCTAAAAATATCTATGACAAATTTTTTGCCATCATGACCGAACTTGACGCTTACGGCGCTCACCGTGTTATGCCGATCGAGCAAGCGCAAAGACTTACGGTGCATCCACTGGGAGGTATGCCGCTCGGTCTTGCAACTGATGAATATTGCCAGGTGAAAAATTATGACTCGCTCTATGTGGTCGATGGCTCGGTACTTCCCGGCCCATCTGCACTGGCCAATCCATCACTATTAATCAGTTCGATTGCCGAACGATGTGCTGAAAAGATTGTTGCCCAGATTTTGAATGAGAGTGAGTAAGCTTTGGGAGCGAATAGTCTCAGTCAAAATGCTTTTTAATTAACAGAGATACGCTCGATTTATTAGATTTAAAGGATTCGTTAAGGACCGCGGACTGGGAGGTGCGATATTGAATTAGAAATACTATTCATATGCGAGGAAAAGTAAATGAAGGCGGTTACCCAGGCTGGTGCAGCGATTGTTCATACCGACTTTGCTAAAATCAATTGGCAACAAGTCACACAAAATCATCTTAAGTCACACTCACACTGTTCGTTTTACTGTAGGTTCGCCTTGGTAAAACAAGCAACATTAATCTTAACAAGCACAGCTCTTTTGTTTGGACCGTTCAATTCTTCTTATGCCGTGTCAGATGCAGAACTGAAATCAATAGTTCAGCAACAACAAGAAACTTTAAAGGAAGTGCAAGTCCAGCTGAAGAACACTCAAAACAAACTGAGATCCCTCGAAGATCAAACCAAACGAACGAAGCGGGCTGCGGCGAGCAATCGTAATCTTCTCGTCAAACAACAAGACAAAATGCGCTTCGACGGTTTTGTGACAGCGGGCGTAGCAAGAACCGCAGGCACCGATGCTAGTTTAATGGGTAGCATTGGCAGTGATCTTACATACCAAGCTGATTCGGTCGCCGGAATGCAGATGACCTATTTAGGCAATGAGCAATTGTCTTTTACTATGCAGCTGGTCAGTCGCGGTGATGAAATGCATATGGTGAAAACCGACTGGGCTTACATTAAATATGCCTTCACTGATAGCCTTGATCTCAAAGCAGGTAGATTGCGAATTCCCTATTATATGTTTTCACAATCGCTTGAAGTTGGTTTTTCTTATCCCTGGGTACGACTGCCCGTAGAACAATACAATATTCCGCTCGCCAGCCATGAGGGATTTGAACTTACCAAACATTTTCAGCTCGCAAAATGGAGTTTTGATAGTTACGGTTTTGTCGGCAGGGGCATAGGTGAAGAAACTGTATTCGCACAATCCCGCATCGCATTCAATGATCATTGGGGAGTGGGCGTATTTGCCAGTCACGATGCTTGGTTATTTAGAATTGCCTATAGCCAAACAAATTTAAAGGGCGACCCTATCGAAGGTGGCAATATTGACCAGCTTTCCGACGGGTTCACCGCCGCTGGTGATGCAGCAAAACAAATCAATGATATTGGCAAAATACTTGGAACCGATTTTGGTTTACGTGAAACCTTCAGAACACCGGATGAAGAATTTTTTGCCAACTACGGCTCTATTGGTTTTACTTACGACGATGGCGAATGGTTAGCAATCGGAGAATTCGCCCGTGTCCGTATTTTAGATGAGATGCCTTTTCCCGGAGGTCATTCCGGTTATCTGCTGCTGGCTTACTATTACAACAAATTCACACCTTATATCTCCATTAGTAAGTTCTACACCGATGATGAGGATGACCACAAACGGGATATAGTTTCAGATCAGTTGCTCGCGATACAAAATGCCGTGATAAACGGTGCTCCTGTTGCAGAAGCGTTAGGTCTTTTAGATAACTCGGCTGCAGCGATCGCGGAGGCGCAAAAAATCACTCAGATGGTCGATGCTCTCAATAGTCTAGACCAGCAGCAAACATCGTATACAGTAGGTCTCGCGTATAACATCACGTCGCGAATGAAGGCTAAGATCGAAGCCGCCTACTATGGAGATTTCGCCGGCGGTACAGGACGATTCCAAGGAAACCCGGGTGATCATGCAACGGTTTATTCCTTTGCACTTGATGCAGTATTTTAATTCGGGGGCTAACTGACGATATGAAAACATACACTATAGCTAAACAAATTATCCAACCGCTGATCTTGTTAATTGTGCTGATGCGTTTCAATAATTGCTGGAGTGCGGTGGCTGTGGTCACACATCCCAGTACACCTATTGCAACACTCACGAGAGATCAGGCAACGAATATATTTCTCGGTAAATCATCGAATTTTCCCGAGGGTACCAAAGCAATAGCAGTAGATCAGACTGAAGGTGAAGTTTCGCGAACTGTCTTTTACAAAAAAGTTGTTAAAAAGGATGCTTCGCAACTCAATGCCTATTGGGCTCGTCTGATATTTACTGGCAAGGGCCAACCGCCAAAGACAGTACTCGATGACGATGAAGTATTGGAGTTTATTTCCACCACGCCAAACAGCCTGGGTTATATAAGCCAGGATGCCGTGGATGATAATGTTAAAGTGCTGTTTATTGTGGATGATTAAAAAATTAGTGGGATGCGTCGTGCAACAGGTATCCCACTTATTTTGTTAGAGACTCTGAAGTTTCTTTTGGTAAGAGAGCATCATTGTCGCTGACGACTTTGCCAATAACGTTCCCTCTTCATCAACAAGCTTGCCTTCAACAAAGGCAGTATTCTTGGTTTTTTTAATCATTATACCTATCGCGGTAACGATGCCGGCTTCTTTCGCTTTGAGAAAATTGGTCTGCATTTCCAGCGTAACCCCAGCAATAACGCCTTCATCTAAACTGTTAAAGGTCGCTCTTGCCATAGCAGCATCGAGCAAAGTACTGATTACGCCGCCGTGTAGAATTCCATGGCCATTGCGATGAAACGGTTCAATAGTGAGTTCAACGTGGTAATGTTCGTCTTGAAAACCAATATCTTTGATACCAATATTTTTACTAAAACCATAAATTTCTTTCACACTCCCTTCCCCACGTCTTTAACTTTATTTTGCAAAACTGAACTATTCAACTCACAAGTCTCTTGTGAACTATTATGTTATTCCTATCTTATCAGAGTGACAATCAGTTTCCGTTGATTGTAATTTCAAAATGAAATAATAGCCCAGCCCACTGAAAATATTTGATGCTTCTTAACTCAAAAATAAATTGCTGAACGCCTTTTTAATGCCTCCTCTCCTGTCGGTGTACTATTCTTATATCTGTAACCGTTGGATTTTTAAATTTGCGCTATAAGAAAAAAGACAGGGAATATTTCATTGTTCAAAAAGAGTCACCCCAATAAACAAACCGTTCTACGAGCTTTAGGATTGCTGGAAAAAGACCTATCCAAATGCGTAGGCCTGTTTATTTATAACTTCTCTTTAGGCATGATGTTCGTCATAAGCTTCATTGTTGGCGATACGCTATTTCTCTCCCGCTTTGATGGTAATCTATTTGGCTACGAAGGCGTAAAAGCATTACCCATCATTTATATTGTGGGTGCACTAATCTCCGCTGCATTGGGAGGCGCACGCATCAGATTTCAGGATAAGCTATCTGTACCTTTTTTAGTGATCGGTAGCCTCACCCTCATGACGATAGGAATTCTGGTATTTTATGGCCTTATCTCTCTATCTAGCAGCACCTTCGTTCTGCCAGCTTTTTTGGTGTGGAATGAGCTTTGTTTTTTCTTTCTACCTTTTAATTCAGAAGTAACCGCTAATCAAATATTGGGAGCCCGTCAAAGTAAAAGAGTGTTGCCCATTGCAAACGCCGGCACCAGTTGTGCGTATGTAGTCGGCTCATTTAGTACCTCTTTATTAGCACCTTGGATTGAACTGAGACATTTATTATTACCAGCCATTCTTTTTCTGCTTATTGGCATTACCGTTTTCATTCAACTCTGGCGCAATAATCGGGAATTTTTTTCTCATACAGTTCATCTCAATCAGCATCGTCATGAGCAAGTCCCTCAGCCTATATGGAAAAATCACTTGGTCTTAGCCATATCGGCACTCGCCGCCTTGTTGTTTTTTATGTTCCAAATCGTTGAGTTTCAATTTCAAACGATTACCAGTTTAACTTTCAATGAAACCGAGATCGCAGTCTTCTTCGGAATTATGATCGGATCATTAGGCTTGGGACAGGTCTTTTTACAACTGTTTATCGTTAATCGTATTGTGCTCAAAGAGGGGATTTTTCTCTGCTTATCGATGTTACCAGGGGCTCTATTATTAGGCTCCCTGTGGGTGTTGCGCAGCAATGAAAGCTCAATCTTTTTTTTGCTAGCCCTCGTCAAATGTTTTGATAGTCTGTTTCGCTATACATTCACTGATTCTGCAAGGCCACTACTGAGCCAAGCACTGCCGAATTATTTAAAAGAACGATCTAAGTCGCTCGAAGTGGGAATTATTTTTCCGTTGGTCTCCGCAATCGGGGGATTTTCATTGCTGTTCTACACATCTTCTGTGGACTTAACAGCAGCAAGAATTTCAACGCTATCTTGGTGGGTGCTCACTGCAGCGTTATTAACCTTGTTATTGCTTTATCCTCTTAAATCAATTTATCTCAAACAGCTTATCGATCAAGGCAGAAAACAGGGCGCCAACTCGAATGGATTTAAAGCACGTTATCCGAAACGTGAACTAATAAATTATTTATTATCAGGCGACCCTGTCGCCGTTAGATTAGCACTAAATCAACTCGATAGGCAGGACATCCATGAGATCGATGAAGAGCTGCGAGTTGTGTTGCAAAGTCCTAATCCCAGCATCCAAGCCGATACACTCAAATTTATCGCCAATCGGAGTCTTACAAATTTAGCACCGCAGGTGGATATTATCTTTAATGGTGGTGAAGCTAATCCTCAAGAAGTATTTTTAGCTGCCATCAAAGCTTACAGTGCCATTCATGAGGACAACGCTCTTGAAGTTCTCAATGACCATCTATCCTCAGATAATCCCTATATTGTTAGCGCCTGTGCGGCTGCACTAATGCAATATTGCGGTATGGAGGGGCTGCTCTGCGCTGCACCTTTTTTAAAATCACTGCTCGCCAGTGAGGCAAAACAAGATCGGTTACTTGCCGCCTCAATAATCAAAAACGGAAATCTGGTGTCACTACGTCGCGAGATTAAAAAATTAATGACTGATTTGGACTCAGAAGTTCAAACAGCAAGTTTAGATATTATATCCTGCCTTAACGTTACGAATCTTTATCCTGATCTAATCATGGAGCTTAATAACAAAAAACTAAAACGACGCGTAAAAAAAGCGATGCTCGAAATTGGTCCAGAGATTTTACCTATCTGCCGAAAACAATTTTATGCCCAAGCGGATAATACAGAACTGCGTAAGGCAATTATTGAAACGGCAGGGAAATATGCGGATCAAGATGCTACTGATTTCCTGCTTGAGATTATTGAGCACGACAATTTATTTGTCCGTCGTTGGGCATTGAGAGCGTTGTTTCATGATAGTTCCGCTATTCAATGTTCTGCCCCCCAATTGGGTAAACTCAGGGTAGAAGAAAGCCTCTTGCTTTTCTATCGTATTGGTATGATACATGTCTGCGTCAACAAAGAATTGCCCGAGCGCCTATCTGTGAATGAACTGCTATTCAATGCCTTGGATCAAGAGGTTTTACATGCGCAAGAAAACATATTCTTCGCTCTCAGTCTATCGTATTCCAGAGATACGCTGCAGAAAGCCTACCGACTTTGGCATAGCCCGGGTGGAAAAACCGAATTAGGTATAGAGATACTCTACAATATTATTGACGCATCAACGAGGGATCTCGTGCTTAAGATTTTTAGTGATGAGCCATTGGCAGCACGACTCGACTATCTGAAACTCCATCTACCAACCCAACCAAGTAGTATGGATTTAAGTTTGTTGGCTGTATTGAGTGACGATAGCGGCATCTTCAGTGAATGGCTAAAGATCTGTGTTCTCGAACAGTATTTGCAACCCAGCACTCAACTCCCTGAACCTATCTTGGTTCGCTATCTAACATGTTGCAACCCAATACTAAAAGAAGTGGCTGAGATGATTTTATCTTACTCTTCAATAAACGCTTTAGCAAAAACCAAGGAGACTAAGTTGTTATCGACTCTTGATAAATTGCGCACATTGACCAAGGTATCCATTTTTGAAGGCATTCGTGACGAAGTGTTATCAGAGATGGCTCAAAATCTTCAAGAAGAATATTATGATGGCGGCACTGTATTATTCAAAGAAGGTGAACTCGGTAACACAGCTTATATAATTCTTTCAGGTAAAGTTCATATTACGAAGGGTGACAATCTGCTTGCCGAATTAACCGACGGTCAATGCTTCGGTGAAATGGCTATTTTAGATTCTGAAAATCGCTCGGCAACCGCAACGATGGTCATACCGAGCGTGCTGTTAAAAATAGACGAGTATCAGATGCGCGAATTTATGGCCGACGATGTGGAAATTGCCAGTGGTATTATACGTGAGTTGCTTAAACGTTTGCGCGAGACATCGTTGCAATTGTCACTTTTGGCTCAACAATGACGAATATATCTAACTTATTTAACTGAGCTCATAATTTTTTTAAATTGTGTTCCCTGGAGTCATCGGATAACTCGGGTGTTTCATTGATAAAGTTAGGCTCTGCATAAAGCACATTCGGGTCAGTCATAAAATAACTGAGGGCTTTGTTAACATCCGACCCTGGCAATAAGGTGATAAGCTCGACCCCCATCTTTTCATCTATTGTTTTTGAATCTTGAATTCCTAAGATGGCTATCACACTGATGGGCAACGTGCTTGCAGAAGCCCCCGTTTTAAATCGAACCACAAATTGTTCTGGCACAACCTGTGGTATGTCTAATTTTTTTTTAGTGCCTTCCGCCGAAGTTGATTGGGTAGGCTGAGAGATCGCAATGCCTTCATCGGTTTGGTTCATTGACCAGCTAATATCTGAGAGAAAGGGAAAAGATAATATATAAAGGATACCGATGATAAACAGACGACGTACTTGGATGACACCCATAACGACTACCCCTGTTATTTTTATGTGAAAGGAAGTTAAAAATTCAACTGATCTTTCTCTGAATCTATCGGCATACGTCCCCGACAGTTTCCAATGCTTCACTTTATTGTGTGTACACTGTTTTTAAAAAGGTTCATACAGGACATCCTGAGCAATCAGAATCGGCCAAGACAAGACAACTCAACTCAACTCATCCTTATCTGATCGAGAATCTGATCGAGAACCTTATAGAGAGAAATGCTACATTTTGCGGCCTATTTTATGCTTTGCCAGATTAATCAATTGACATACATACCTTGAGTATGTAAATTTGCACACTCCCAATAATACGTTTAAATTGCCCCCTGGTTTGTCGAAAATAGAGTGTCTAGATTCAGATTCGTGGGCAGAACATCATCATTCACCAACACAACAAAAATAGTAAAAGGAGGTTGTGATGAAATTGTTAAGAGGACACGTGGCTGTCATAACAGGCGCAGCAAGCGGTATGGGGCGAGCGCTCAGTATCGAACTTGCCATTAAAGGTTGTCATTTAGCGCTGGTCGATAAAAATCAAATAGGCGCGGAAGAAACTGCAGACCTTGTGAAAAATCACCCAGAAATCGACGCAGTCAAATTAAAAATCACCACGCACAAAGTTGATGTGGCAAATCGCGCCGGTATGGAACAATTATCACGCGAGGTATTGGCGAACCATCATCAAGTGAACATTCTCATTAATAATGCGGGTATCACCTTCAGCAAAACCATTGAAGAGCACACCGAGCATGATTTTGATTTGATGCTGGGGGTAAATTTACGCGGGGTAATCAATGGTTGCAGTGTATTTCTTCCCTACCTGCGACAAGTCGAAGAAGCACATATCATTAACATTTCTAGTATGGCCGGGTTTCTTGGCATTCCCACTCAATCAGCTTATTGCATGACAAAAGCGGCGGTCAGGGCTTTTACAGAATCCTTGTGGGCTGAGTTGAGCGGTTCAAATATCGGTGTCACTTGCGTCTATCCTGGCGCGGTGAGAACCAATATCCTTCGAGCCTCAACGGATTTGGCCAGCGATAAAATCACAGCGGAAAAAATGGCGGATATAGTAGATAAATTCGCTATGCAACCCGAAAAAGCGGCAAAGAAAATTGTTCACGCTATTGAACGCAACAAGATGCGTTTATTGATCGGTATCGACGCTTATATTCTTGAACTTTTAAAGCGCATATTCCCTACGTTGATTCATCGAATTTTCGGCATTGCATATCGCCTAAAGGATCGTTTGCTGCCAACGGGCCTGCCACAAAAACAGTAGTTGATTTTATTCCGAAGAGATTTTATTTAGCGGTTAAACGCTTTCGGATCTCTTCAACACGACGGCGATTAACATTCATATCTGAAAAACCCAAACGAGACGCGGATCTTACATGGCAGAGGCCCGCTTTTTCATCCCAATAGAACTCAAGATCATCTATAAAACCCATCAAGGATGATTTGCACTCCGCATAGAGATAATTTTTTGTTCGATTTTGAATGGTAATACCTTTAATAGAATTAAGTATCTCGGCCAATTGATCGAACTGCTGATCAATATCGCCGGTGAAACGCAGTGGCTCAACGCGCTGCAGTGGGTTGGTTGCATAGCTCGAAACACAGTTTGGTTTCGGAGGACATTTTGCGAGCTTGCCGTCGTGAACGCCGATATCTTTTGGTTTTGTACCAGTAAAATTAAACATGAATACTCCTTGTCGCGCTTAATAGCTCTTAACTTAATAGCTCTTAATAAGCACAGTGATTTCTAATAAAATAATTGCAGCTAGTGAAACAATTCTACCTTACTGCTGCAAGCGTCAAAATAGATTTTGCCGCTAATAATGGGGGTTTGGTCACAAGTGGCTAGGTTTAAGGTTCAATTATTGATAGCGGCTTGCGCCAGGCTGATCATCTCTTGTGGATCTTTTTTAGCGGGAGGATAGATTACGCAACCTACACTTGCGTGTAACAGGTTTACATTTGCTCTGTTGGTATTAAAGGCTTGGATTTCCGCCGCGATTCGTTGTGATGCATCTTCAGCTTGGCGGCATTCGTCCAGCATAGCGACAGAAATTGCCACATTGGATTCATCCAAGATAGTGATCAGATCAACATGTTTGACGCAGTGTTTCAGTATATTGACCAGCTGAGAAAGTTTTTCATGTTTATTCGAGTCGGCCATCAATTGTGAATAAATTACTTCGACGACCATCACCACGCCTACCTTTTCAACATTCAGCGTATCGGTAATATCTTCGGCTAACGAATGATAGAATACTTCTTTTTGCGTAATGCCTAATTCCTTTAATTGCCGCAGTAGTCTTTCTTCTGATGCCTTTAAATTGCTGAACTCTTCTTCATTGTCACGATTGATATAGTTAAGCGAAACAATACATGCTGCGACGATGAGGCCACTGGTGAGGATCAAAAACGCGGAGAAGCCCTCAATTTGTTGCGACGAAAATATATTAAAAA
>OBEQ012644381.1_pt1 | contig 12761 bp, 12 predicted proteins | sample 1670901 | NCBI WGS metagenome assembly OBEQ01 (sample SAMEA104232315, study PRJEB22302) | groundwater metagenome | biome: forest; feature: aquifer; material: groundwater | place: USA | collected 2011-08-07 | depth 5.4 m
CCGTTCCAAACAGCTCGCGTGTCTTGCCATGGTCGTCCTCGTCCGTCGGAACGCCTCGGCGGTTTTGGTATTAATGGTTCTATGATTGCCCATTGCTCGTCTTTAAGATCCATAGGCTCACCTCCCATGAATATTTTATCGAAGATAAGCTTTCTTAAAAGCTATTTATGAGATAAATTCAAATCTCCCTGTCCGCCGATTGACAAGAAAGACAGGCGGGCAGCTGCCATCGGGAAATGAGGCTGGAGATTTGTCAGGGTCAAGGAAAAGATCAATAACATCAAAGAGGCCATTGGATTTTAATTGCATTCTTGTGGTAATAATATAGGAGATGACATCATGGGAAGAATTGACAAGATTAACCAAACTATTAAAAGAGAAATAGGGGAAATGATTTTAAGAGAGAGCAAAGATCCTAGGTTGGAGTTTGTCACAATTACGCAGGTTGTGGTGAGCCGGGATTTACAGCATGCAAAAGTTTATTATAGTGTTCTGGGAAATAAAGATAAGGCGCAAAAAGCACAAGAAGGACTTTTGAGTGCCCGGGGATTTGTTCGTAAATTGATTGGACAGCGTGTTCGTATGCGATATACTCCGGAGATTGAATTTATTTTTGACCCATCGATTGAATACAGCGCCCGCATCGAGGCGGCCCTAGAGGAGATTCATAATGAGCTTGGCGAAAATAATTAAGACGATCCAGCAGCACAAAACATTCTTGATCAGTACCCATGTCAATCCCGATGCCGATGCCTTGTCATCGGAGTTGGCGACCGCGCTTTATCTGAAACATTTAAAGAAAAGAGTGTATGTGATCAATGCCGATCAGGTCCCCGTCAGATTTTCTTTCTTACCATCGTTTAATTTGATTCAAAATATCCCGCAGAAACAAACGATTGATTATGACGTGGCGATCATTCTGGATTGCGGTGATTTAGATCGCATCGATCGCGTGAAGGCTTTAATAAAAAAAGATAAAGGGTTGATCAATATCGATCATCATCTGACCAATGATTTATTCGGCAAAACCAATTATGTTCAGCCGCAAGCCTCATCGACGGCGGAGGTGTTGTTTGACTTATTTAAGCAGGCGAAATTTTCCTTAACCAAAGAGGTGGCGGTTCTTTTGTACTTGGGGATTATGACCGACACCGGATCTTTTCGCTATGACAGCACCACTGCCTATACGCACGAGGTCGCTGCTGAACTTATGAAGTTTCAATTTTCGGTCAGTGATTTATATCGGAAATTATATGAACGTGTTCCTTTTGATGATTTGAAACTTTTTACCAAAGTGATCAATCGTTTTGAAAAATTGTACAACGGACGCGTTGTCTATATTGAAATGCGTAAGAAAACGATCGATAGGTTTTCTGCGGAGTTTGATGTGCGAGATAAAATTTTTAATTTTTTGCGAACCATTAAGGGGGTTGAAGTGATTGTGATTTTGACTGAACAGGAGCCGAATGTGACGCGGGCCAACTTTCGTTCGCAAGGAGAGAAAGTGAATGTGGCGGATTTGGCATATTTCTTTAAAGGTGGCGGACATCGAAAGGCCAGCGGATGTATGATTCCAGCTAGTTTGAGTGAAGCCAAACAAAAGCTGCTCTCTCAACTCGAGAAGATTTTATGAACGATGGAATTGTGATTGTCAATAAACCCTCTGGCATGACCTCTCACGATGTGGTTAGTTTTATCCGTCACAAATTCAAGATGCGCCGCGTCGGACATGCGGGAACCTTGGATCCCCTGGCAACCGGTGTGTTGGTTGTGCTGCTGGGAAAATCCACCAAACTGTTTGATCGTTTTGTTGCTTTCGATAAAGCTTATCAGGCAACTTTGCTGTTAGGCTTGACCACGACAACTGCGGATATTCAAGGAAAGATCCTGAAACAATTGCCTTACCCCAAAATCACTCATCGCGAAATAGCAGAAGTTTTTAGTCGATTCGTCGGAAATATCCAGCAAATCCCCCCGATGGTTTCTGCGGTCAAATTAAATGGAAAAAGACTTTATAAATTAGCCAGACAAGGTATTCAGATTGAAAGACCACCTCGGCATATTCGAATTGACTTATTGCAGTTGATTGATTGCCTCCTGCCGGAGGTTAAGTTTTATTTGGAATGTTCCAAAGGAACTTATGTCCGCCAGCTGGCGCAAGACATCGGTGAGATTTTGGGTTGCGGCGCTTGTATTTCTCAGATTGAACGGACGAAAGTAGGCCCTTTTGCCATTAATGATGCCGTCACGTTAGAGGAATTAAATGAAAATCATATCCGCCAGTGGCAGGGTTAGTGGGTCGAAAAAAACATTTTTAGCGATCGGTGTCTTTGACGGGGTTCATCGAGGACATCAATCTTTGATCAAGCGGGCGGTGGCTAAGGCAAAGCATCAGGGCGCCATCAGTGTCGTCGTGACATTCGATCCTCATCCTGTTCATGTATTGTATCCTGAAATTTATTGTCCGCTTTTAGTTTCATTGCCGCATCGTTTGAAATTGATTAAAGATCTGGGGGTGGATGTTTGCATGGTGATTCGTTTCACCAAAATTTTTTCGAAACTTTCCCCCGAGGAGTTTATTCAAGATTACCTCATTAGGAAAATTCACCCGAGGGAAGTCTTTGTCGGCGATGATTTTCGGTTTGGACAAAACCGCAGCGGTGATTTAAATTTTTTTCAAGCTGCCGCCCGTCGGTATGGGTTTAAAGTGAACATTGTTTCTGCGGTGAAGGAAAAATCTGCAGCGATCAGCAGTACCCGGATCCGTAAACTCATTGCCGCCGGAAATATTCGAGCTGCGAGTCGTTTAATGGGTCGTTTGGTTTCTGTTTTGGGAACGGTGATCAAAGGAGAGGCCAGAGGAAAGGATTTGGGTTTTCCGACGGCGAATATTGATCCAGATTGTGATTTTTTGCCGCCGTGCGGAGTCTATTTAGTTTATGCGAATGTGTATGACCAACGTCTTAAAGGTATTGCCAATATCGGGATTCGTCCATCGTTTGATCATCAGGGGAAAAATGGGAAAATTGTCTTCGAGGTTCATATCCTCGATTTTAATAAAAATATTTATGGCCAAGAGATTATCATTGAATTTATTAAAAGATTGCGTGACGAAATAAAATTTCCCTCGCAAAAAGAACTCATCGGTCAAATTAAGATGGATGAAAGAAAAGCCAGAAGATATTTTAATCTCGCAAAGTCTTACGATAGGCACGACGAAGAATTCGCGTGTTGCTTTCCTCAATAAATAATTTCCTTCCGAACATTCTGCATAAATCTTAAGTTTTTTAATTTTTGAACCCCCCATATTTAGGCTGGCATTTTTATTCGCCCCAACCGATTGTATTTATAAAAAATAAGATTATTTAGATATTGACAAAAAATTTCCCTTTCTTTATACTCTCAATCATTAGGTGGAGGAAAGTGGAGGAAAGTGGAGAGTCTTCTTCCCCTAGAGAATGAGGATTTCTGATGTTTTATGGTGAATATATTCACACCTTGGATCGTAAAGGGAGGCTCATTCTCCCGTCAAGGTTTCGAGAGGTATCAAAGCACCACGGCATTGAGAGATTTTTCGTAACACGCGGTTTGGATAAATGTATTTTTATGTTTAGCGAAGAAGAATGGAAGACCCAGGAACAGAAATTTAAAAATATGTCTTTTACCAAGCAAGAATCACGAAGTTTTAACCGTATGTTTTTTTCTGGTGCGATCGAAACTATTCCAGATAAACAAGGGCGTTTCTTAATTCCGCAATATCTCAAGGACTTTGCCAATATCAAAAGCAAGACTATTCTGATCGGTGTTTCTAACCGCATCGAAATTTGGAATAATGAGACGTGGAAAGAATTTTATGCCAACTCCAGCAATTCTTTTGAACAGATTGCAGAAAATATGTTGAATGTGTAACCAGGATTATAAAAAAAGTAAAATATGATAGAGCTATCGTTAGAACAGGTGGTCATGAGGATGAGCAATCAAACAATACATATTCCGGTTATGTCCCGGGAGATTCTCACTTTCTTGAATCTTCAGCCCGGAGCCGTTGTTGTCGACGGTACATTAGGGACGGCAGGACATGCCAACGCGATTCTCGATGTCATCGGTGAAAAGGGGCGTTTAATCGGGATCGATCGCGATAAAGATTCTCTCACTTTCGCATCCGAGAGATTAAAAAAATTTTCTCAATCATGTCAGCTGATTCAAGATGATTATCGAAATTTGGATCAGATTTTACAGCATCTGGGAATCAATGAAGTGGATGCGATCCTTTTGGATTTGGGAATTTCGAGCTACCAATTGGACAATCCCGAACGAGGATTTAGTCTCAAATTAGACGGCCCACTCGATATGCGTATGGATCAACAGAGTTATATTTCTGCTTATGATTTAATCAATGCTCTTTCCGAGAGAGAAATTTCTTCGATATTAAGAAATTTTGGTCAAGAACGTTGGCACAATCGGATTGCTCACTACTTGGTGACACAAAGAGCCAAAAGCCCTATTGAATCAACAAAGGATTTAACGAATACGGTGTTAAGAGCGATTCCCTCTCGTTATCAGCATCAAAAGATTCATCCCGCCACCAGAACTTTTCAAGCCATTCGCATCGCGGTGAATCGCGAACTAGAAGCCCTAGAAATTGTTTTGAACAAGAGTATTGATTTTTTAAAAGTGGGTGGGCGTATCGGTGTCATCGCCTTTCATTCTCTTGAGGATAGAATTGTGAAAGAAAAATTCCGTAGTTTTGTCAAGGCCCATACGGGCAAGTTGATTTTCAAGAAACCCTTGCGTCCGACGGATGAGGAGACCAGTGTTAACCCACGCTCACGCAGTGCTCGACTGAGAGTTTTGGAGAGGATTCAATGAAATTATTTAGATTTTTTAAAACCATGGTTCTGTTAACGGCTTTGTCGGTCATTTATATCAATTTGCAGATGCAGATTTTTGATCTTGCCTACCAAGCCAAAAAGAAAGAAAAAGAAATTCATCGATTGATGGATCAAGCGGCCAATTTCACCTATCATATTTTAACCTTAAAATCGGCTAATCATCTGGGCGTAACATTATTAACAGAAAAATCTGATATGCAATTTGTTGACAATCGAAATGTTGTCAACTTGCAAACGCCCGTTTTAAAAGCGGAACATGGCCCTCAACCCCAAAAAACAGAAAAGAAACCAAATCTCTTGGCAAGTCTTTTCTCTTTGAAATCTCAGGCAGAAGCTAAACCTGTAGAATAATTTTTAACCCAAAAATTGTAATTGTAGTTCAATTGCAATTTTTGGGTTAATTCTCTAAGAAGTCTTATCCCGTGCACATCCGAAAGCATGCCTTCCGATTTAGTTTTGTTTTTCTTTTCTTAATTGGTTGCCTAACCATCTTTTCCATCCGCTTAGTTCTGATTCAGGTTTTTCGTTCCTCTTATCTGACGAGCCTTGCCCAAAAGCAACAGAACTATTTTCTTGATCTGGAACCTCATCGGGGGACCATCTATGACCGCAACCTGCGTCCGCTGGCACTCAATGTGGCGGTGGATTCTTTGTATGCCAAACCTCGGGCCATGAATGCCGAAAATAAACAGGCAACAATCGAACACCTCCCTTCCTTATTAAATATCAACCCTGACTTCTTACGCGATCGTTTGGATCGAAAAAAATATTTTTTGTGGCTTGCCCGAAAATTACCTCCCGAGCTGGCCGATAAAATAAGGACACTGCATATCAGTGGTTTGGATTTTATTAAGGAAAGCAAACGTTATTATCCCGATCAATTTTTAGCTGCCCATTTGATTGGTTTTGCCGGAATGGATAATCAAGGGCTAGAAGGCCTGGAATTGTGGTATAACAAATACCTCAAAGGCGAAAACGGTTGGGCCCAGATACTGCGCGATGCCAGGCAAAGAGAGTTACTGATTGAAAAGAATTTTGTCCCGCCGCGTGATGGATTTAATGTTGTTTTAACTATTGATGAAACCATTCAATACATCGCGGAACGGGCTTTACAAAAAGCCTTTGAAAAAAATAATGCCCAAGGGGCTACGATTATTGTGATGGATCCCAAAACTGGTGAGATCCTTGCTCTGGCGAATCGCCCGACGTATGATTTAAGTCGAGTGCAAAACATTCCGAGTGAAAATCGGATTAACCGGGCGCTGGTGTTTACTTATGAACCAGGTTCTGTTTTTAAAATCGTGACCGCCGCCGCCGCGCTGGAAGAAAAAGTCGCAAAAGAAGACGATAAGTTTTTTTGTGAAAACGGCAAATACAAAGTCGGAAATCATATTTTGCACGACCATCATCCCAGCGGAACACTAACGTTCACCGGAGTGTTCGAACAATCCAGTAACATTGGTGTCACCAAGATTGCTCAGCTTTTGGGACCAGAAAAAATTTATGAATATGCCCGGCGTTTTCGTTTTGGGATACCAACGGGGATAAATCTTCCCGGAGAGGCAGCCGGAAATTTGAAACCTGTTAACCTTTGGTCGAAGACATCCATCGGGGCTGTCCCGATTGGCCAAGAAGTGACCGTGACGGTCATACAGTTGATCTGTGCGATTTCGGCGATTGCTAATGATGGAGTTTATATGCAGCCTTTTGTGGTAAAATATATCAAAGATAATCAGGATGAAGTCATAAAAGAATTTCGACCTCAAATGGTCAGCCAGGTGATCAGCCCGGAAACAGCCAAAAGAGTTAAGGCTATTTTAAAAGGAGTGGTTGAAAACGGAACTGGAAAAAGGGCCAAAATCGAGGGGGTCAGTGTGGCTGGCAAAACCGGGACCGCGCAGAAAGTGGTCGGCGGAACGTACTCGCATAATAAATATTATGCGACATTTTATGGTTTCGCCCCCGTCGAAGACCCGAAGCTCGCCGTCATTGTGGTTGTCGATGAACCCCATCCGGATTATTTTGGCGGAACGGTTGCCGCGCCGGTTTTTCAGGAAGTGGTGAAGGATTCTTTAAAGTATTTAGTAGCCTCTCAATAGAGGCTTAAAAAAAAATTATCCGCCTTTGCTAAATTGTCCCTCGACTTCGCTTGGGATTTCTCGAGGGGTCCTAAGTTTATCGAAGGACTTTCGCGTTTAGCTTCGGCGGATGTTAAGATTCCGCCGCAAACAAGGTTTAACGGTTATTTCCTATGACGCTTAAAGAATTATTCAAAGATATAAGCCCCGTTAAAATTCCTAAAGGTTTTGCCCTCCAAGAAATCCAATCGATCGTCTCTGATTCTCGGCAAGTTACACCCGGCAGTCTTTTTGTGGCGCTCCCGGGAACGACCACGCACGGGTGCACATTTATCGATGAGGCTATTCAAAAAGGCGCGGTTACGATTGTTAGCGCTGTGGAAGTTTCCCAGAACATTCAGAATAAAGAGGTATGTATCCTCGGGATAAAAGATCCTTTGCAATTTTTAAAAGGGGCGCTGCTTCGTTTCTACGGAAATCCCTCTACAGCAGTCAAAGTATTTGGCGTGACCGGAACCAATGGCAAAACAACGATCACGTACCTTTTGGAATCGATCTTAAACCAAACAGTCCGACGCTGCGGCGTGATTGGGACAGTTAATTATCGCATAGGAGAAAGAATCTTGATTTCGAAAAACACCACGCCGGGATTGGTGGAAAATCAAATTTATTTGGCGGAGATGACTAAACAGGGAGTGGAATATTGCGCGATGGAAGTTTCTTCTCATGCCCTCGACCAAGGCAGAGTGGACTTGATTAATTTTTCGACGGCGATCTTTACCAATTTGACTGGAGATCACCTCGATTACCATAAGGATATGGAAAATTATTTCGAGGCAAAATCTATTCTTTTTAAACGTTTATCGTCACCGGCCAGTGCGGTTATTAATGTCGACGATCCGTATGGCAAAAGGCTTTTGGAAATGACGCGCGAAATGACCCGGGCGCAGATTTTAACCTACGGCATCATTTCGCCCGCCGATGTGTGCGCGGTCAATATCGACGTGCAGTTGAGGGGATCTAACTTCACTGTGCTTTTTCCCGCAGGAAGTGTAGAAATAAAAACAAAACTCATCGGCCAACATAATATTTATAATATCCTCGCCTGCGTTGCGGCGTGTCTTTCGCAAGGAATCACGATCGAAGAGATAAAAAAAGGGATAGAAATTCTCCGTGCCGTTGCGGGCCGGCTGCAGAAGGTTGAGGAAGCAACAGATATTCATGTGTTTGTTGATTACGCGCACACCGAAGATGCGCTAAAAAATGTTTTGATGAGCATCCGTCGGGTCAGTGCGACAAAAATTATTTTGGTCTTCGGTTGCGGAGGGAACCGCGATAAAACTAAGCGTGCGAAAATGGGGAAAGTCGCCAGCTTTTGGGCGGATTGGAGTATTGTCACCTCGGATAATCCGCGTAATGAAGACCCCGATGATATTATTAAAGAAATCATCCGTGGTTTTGTCAAAGAGAATTATGAAGTCATCGTTGATCGCCAGGAGGCGATTGTTAAGGCTTTGTCGATTGCCCGCAAAGGAGATGTGGTTTTGATTGCGGGCAAGGGCCATGAGGATTATCAGATTTTCAAAGATAAAACCATTCACTTTGATGATCGCGAGGTGGTGCGGGATTATTTTCTCGCGCAATCAAAGATGGAAATTTTTATGGAGAATCGGATTTAGTTCTTACGCGCAACCATGTTTAGGATCAACGATATATTACACGCAACCCGAGGGACTTTAATTCAAGGGAGTGATTCTGTCTTAACCGCTGTTGGCGGAGTTTCGATTGATTCAAGAACGATTCAACCTCAGGAAATATTCATCGCTATTAAGGGAGATCGTTTCGACGGACATCAGTTTATATCTCAAGCTATCGAAAAATACGCCGCTCTTATCATTGTTTCTCAAAAAAAATTTCCCCCCCTGAAAACAGCCTTTCCCAGAATATCCGTCCCGGTTATCCATGTCCCCGATACAACCCAAGCCTTAGGACAAATCGCTCATTTCCACCGTCATCGTTTTTCCATTCCGATCATTGCCGTGACCGGCTCAACGGGCAAGACCACCACCAAAGAGATGATTGCCTCCGTCTTAGGGAGCTGTTACACCGTCTTGAAGAATATCGCCACCGAGAACAATCACATTGGCGTTCCGATGACTCTTCTGAAATTAAATTCTTCGCACCAAATGGCTGTTTTGGAATTCGGTACAAACCGTTTTGGCGATATCCGCGGACTTTCGCAAATCACCAATCCGACCGTTGGACTTTTCACTAATATTGGTGAATCTCATTTGGAATTCCTTAAAACGCCCTCGGGTGTGTTGAGAGAGAAAATAGAAATGATAAAATATCTGCATCCACCATTCACGGTTGTCTGCAATACCGATGATCCTTATTTAAGAAATATTTTAAATCGAAAGTTCGATGGAAAAATTTTAACCTATGGGATTGATCGGCCTGCGGATTTTCACGCTACAAATATCGAGCTCGCAAACAATGTACAGCTTAATTTTAAAATGCGTAAAAGACAAAATTTTAAATTGAATACGCCCGCGTTCCATAATGTTTATAACGCGCTGGCGGCCATTGCCTGCGGGCGTTTGTTAAAAATAAATTATCCCCAGATTCAAGAAAGAATCGAGCAATTCAATTTCCCGAAAGGGCGGCAGCTGGTCAATCGAGGGAAACGTTTCTGGGTGATTGATGACACTTACAATGCCAATCCGATGTCGGTGCGAAGTGCTTTAAAAACGTTGAGTAGTTTGAATTCCCCAGGCCGAAAGATTTTTGTGTGTGGCGATATGCTGGAATTGGGAGATCGCTCTGAAGAACTTCATTCTTCGATCGGAAAGACCGTTGGAAGAACACCACTGGATGCGGTTTTCACAATCGGAAAATTTTCTCAGCTGATTTCACAGGCCGCAAAAAAAGAAAATAAAGATTTAATCTCATTCCATGGCGCCACCATCGAAGGTATACACCATCGTTTGCAAGAATACTGTCAACCGGGGGATGTGATTTTGGTGAAGGGATCACGCGGGATGAAGATGGAGCGCACCGTAGAATTTTTGTCACAGGAATTGGCCGTGATTTCAAATAAAGCAAAGAAATGAAATGATCCGCGGGGCGCCCCACCGCCGGCGATCAATTGAGGCGGTGGGGCGCCCCTGATCGATCAAAGGAAAAGTATGTTTTATTATCTCTCCGGATTAACCAATTGGTTTTTTGGCTTTAATATTTTCCGCTACATCACCTTCCGTTCGGGGATGGCCGCGGTCACGACCTTTCTTTTATGTATTATCTTCGGTCCGATCTTTATTAAGAAATTACAACAGCGCAAAATCCAAGAAATCGCCAAACGCGATGATTGTCCAGATCTGGACAAATTTATGAATTCCAAAGAAGGAACCCCGACGATGGGCGGCGTTTTTATTGTCGCCAGTGTTTTGATTGCGGTTTTTTTATGGGCGGACTTAACGAATCCGTTTATTCTCTGGACGACTTTCACGTGCCTGTGGCTCGCCATTTTAGGTGGGATCGATGATTACCAGAAGTTAACCAAAAAAGGAAAGCGCCGTGGCCTGAGTGTACGTACAAAACTTTTATGGCAATTAATGCTAGGATTTTTGATCGGCACCTTTGTTTATCTTTCGCCGGAGACCTCAACGAGACTGGATGTCCCTTTTTTAAAAAATGTTTTGATTGATCTGGGAATTTTTTATATTCCCTTTGTGGCCTTGATTATTGTTGGAACCTCTAATGCGGTGAATTTAACCGACGGACTCGATGGACTGGCGATCGGCTGTGTGCTGATTGTGACGTTAACGCTCGGTGTTTTAAGTTACTTAACCGGCCACCTTTTTTTCAGCAATTACCTTTTTATTCCCCATGTCCAGGGAGCAGGAGAATTGACGGTATTTTGTGCCGCGTTATTGGGGGCATCTTTAGGATTTTTGTGGTTCAACTGTTATCCGGCGATGATTTTTATGGGCGATGTAGGATCGTTGGCCCTGGGCGGAAGTTTGGGGGTGGTGGCGGTTTTCATTAGAAAGGAGTTGCTGCTTATTCTTCTGGGAGGGGTTTTCGTCGTTGAGGCCATTTCGGTTATTCTGCAGGTCGTTTCCTTTAAGACAACGGGAAAACGCATCTTCAAGATGTCCCCCTTTCACCATCACCTGCAGATGTCCGGATGGAATGAATCGAAGATCATTATTCGTTTTTGGATCGCGGCGATTATTCTGGCGTTGTTGACGTTGACGACGTTAAAAATTAGATAAAAATGAATTTAACCAACAAAAAAATCACGATCCTCGGCGCCAAACGTAGCGGAATTGCCGTCGCTAATCTCGTTTTACGTTTAAAAGGTTTTCCTAAAATTTCCGACAGCGGTTCTCGTGAATCCAGTCAAAAAGATTTAGAAAAACTTCCAGCTAAAGAAAGTGTGCCTGTGGAATGGGGAGGGCATACCCGGTGTTTTATCGAAGATAGTGATTTGGTTGTCTTAAGTCCTGGTGTGCGCCTGGATAGTCCTGCGGTTTCGTGGGCCCGGGCGAAAAAGATTCCTATCTTAGGGGAAGTGGAATTCGCTTCGCGATTTTGTCTTAAGCCCGTGATTGCCGTGACCGGCACCAACGGCAAGACCACGGTCTCGACGCTGATTGCGCAGGTTTTAGAAAGGTCAGGGAAAAGAGTGGTCTTGTGCGGGAACGTCGGGATTCCGTTTTCGCAGCACGTTTTGGATTTGCAAGATAAAGATTTCGTTGTCCTGGAGCTCAGTTCTTTTCAGTTGGAATCGATCATTGATTTTCATCCCCACGTGGCGGTTTTTATCAACTTCAGCCAGAATCATCTCGATAGGCATAAAGATTTAAACGAATATTTCGAGGCTAAGAAAAGAATATTTTTAAATCAAAGTCCCGGTGACTATGCTGTTTTAAATTTCGAAGATCCTTATATCAGAAATTTAGCATTGGAACTTAAAGCGAAGACGGTCTATTTTAATTCCCCCGACATGTTAAGAGATACTTCTGTAAGAAACCCTAATCAGTTAGCCGCTTGGGCTGTGGGAAAAATTTTGGGCGTAACAGACGATTTCTGTCATCAGGCTTTTACAGAATTTAAGGGAGTTGAACACCGGCTGGAATGGGTGCGCACCCTCGATGGAATTCATTTTATCAATGATTCAAAAGCCACAACCGCCGCAGCGACACGCTGGGCGTTGGAAAGTTTTGATCGTCCTATTATTATGATCTGCGGCGGGCGGGATAAGCATATGGACTTTTCGGTTTTGCGGAAACTCATCAAAGCAAAAGTAAAAAAAATGATCGTGATTGGGGAAGCGCACGAGAAGATAAAAACGATTTTTGCGGATGTAGTTGCGCTCGAAGAATGTCAGACACTCAAGGAGGCAGTGCAACTCGCCCGGCGCAGTGCCGTTTTCGGAGAGAGTGTGGTCTTAACTCCGATGTGTACGAGCTTTGATATGTTCTCGAATTTTGAAGAACGGGGGCGGGTTTTTAAGAGGATTGTGCAGGAATTGTGTTAAGTGATTCACAGACCGTAGACTATAGACCATAGACAAAAGACCTTGGGAAAAAGGTCTGTAGTCTATAGTATAAACTTGTAACATTTTGTTTTTTGAGCAAAGTTTTTAAATTACAAATCCCAAGGCACAAATGACAAACAATTGACAATACCAAATCATGCATGTCCAAATTACGAGGCCTTACTCGACGGAATAAGCCGTTTGAGACATGGGCCGCAGAGTCGATTAGCCTTCTCCAGAATACCG
>OBEQ010536233.1_pt1 | contig 12759 bp, 17 predicted proteins | sample 1670901 | NCBI WGS metagenome assembly OBEQ01 (sample SAMEA104232315, study PRJEB22302) | groundwater metagenome | biome: forest; feature: aquifer; material: groundwater | place: USA | collected 2011-08-07 | depth 5.4 m
GCTTTTTCCCAAGGTCGACCAAAACGCCGTCAGGAAAATTACTTTGGACGCCGGTAATCCTGATTCTCGCTTAGAAGTCGGCGACCCTCAAACCTATAGAGGATACGTTTTACTGCCCAAAGGCGGCAGCTGGCAAGATTTAGCAGATTATATTCAGGGAGAAGTCTTCAAAACCGTACAGAGTCCCTCTTCACCATCACCAAAATAAATAAGGGATCTAGTGTCGATAGCTCAAAATCAGCTTCAATGTTCCAATCACAAATAACGCCAGGCCTGCTACAAAAATAATATACGTTAAACCCGTGGAACCGGCATTTGGCAAACCGGAACCGGTGCCGCCAATAGCAGCAGACGAAGTACTCCCTCCCAAAAGAAAATCACTTTTGTTTAGGGCAAAAACATTCCCGGCAAATGTCAGTGCAATTGAAAATGGTGAAATATAAGAAACTATGCGGATTATTTTCATCGCCTTTAACCAAGGTAATATTAATAAGGCCTTTTGTCAATGCTTTGAGACTACTTCGCAACGGGTTTTTTAGCAACAGGAGCTATTCTTTTTGAGAGTCGGGATTTAAGTCTTGCCGCCTTATTTTTGTGGATTACATTTGTCTTTGCGGCGCGGTCAAGCGCTTTATAAGCAGCCGTTAGTAGTGCCGCAGTTGGATTTTTGCGAAATGCTAGAACCGCTTTTTTATATTTGCTTCGAACCGCCAAATTTATAGCGGTTTTACGCTTGTCTTGCCTTACTTTTTTGATCGCTTGTTTTATAACTGGCATTTAATTAATATTAGGCGAGTTTCAGTCCTTTTCCTAAAGGGCGTTTAACCTTTTGGGTATTCTACCATAATGATTAATTTTATCAAGAACGGTGCCAGTATCTTCAAAAAGAAACAAGAGGATATTCTTTCCGCGGCTTTTGTCATTGCCTTCTCCGTTGCTCTTTCCCAGGTTCTCGGTCTCATCCGTTACCGACTGCTTGCTTCTCACTTTGGCTATGATATTAAACTTCTGGACAGTTTTATCGCCGCCTCGGCCCTTCCTGACGCTATTTTTGAGGTTTTAATTTTCGGCGCCATTGCTCTGGCCTTTATTCCTGTATTTTCCCAATATATGTCACGCGATAAGCTTCAAAAAGCGTGGGCGCTTTCATCAACGATGATAACTTTAGGCCTGGTAATTTTTGTCCTGCTCACCATAATTATTATTGCCCTCGCCGATTTTATCGCGCCTTTGATTGCGCCCGGTGTTGTCGCCAAAGAGCCAACTACGCAATTTTTAATCGGAAACCTTTTGCGGATTATGGTCTTTGCCCAGCTTTTCTTCGTTATTTCGATTTTTCTAACCGGAATCTTGCAATCATTCCAAAGATTTTTGGTACCGGCCATCGCCTCCATTTTTTACAATCTGGGAATAATTGCCTCCATCATTTTCCTGACTCCATATTTTGGCATTTACGCGCCGGCAATCGGCATGGTCATCGGCGCTTTCCTGCACCTCTTAATTCAATTACCGCTGGCTCTCTCACTCGGTTTTCGCTTTCACCCGAGCTTCAATTTCAAAAATAGAGATGTACTGGAAACTTTCCACCTCATGTGGCCGCGTTCTGTCGTCCTTGCCCTAATCAGGCTTTCCGATCTTATCAATATCGCCATCGCTTCTGTTGCCGCCTTTGGTTCAATTGTTGCCTTTAATTTCGCCCTGAAACTGCAGCTCGTTCCAATTTCGCTTTTTGCCGCTGCCATCGCCCAAGCCGCCCTGCCTTCTCTCTCCATAGAATTTTCGCAAAAACGCTACGACCAGTTCAAAAAACTTTTTATCCAGTCGTTTCATCAAATAAACTTTCTAATTTTTCCGTCCGCTGCCATTATTGCCATCTTGCGAATTCCTCTTGTCCGCTTGGTCTTCGGTGCTAAAGAATTCCCCTGGGAAATCACTGTTCTTACCGGACGGGTGCTTGTTGCCTTTTCCATTGGCATCGCCGCCCAAGCCATCAGCCTCCTTATTACTCGCAGTTTCTACGCCGTCAAAGACAGCGTAACCCCGGTCAAAGTGACTACGTTTACTACCATTTTAAATATCGCTGCCAGTTTAATTCTTATCGTCATTTTAAAGTTCCCGCTTGTTTATCTGGCTCTTAATTTCTCACTCGCCAACATTTTAAATGCCACTTTACTTCTGTACTTTTTGGACAGGCGTGTTGGCTTTAACAAAAAAGAACTTGCCATACCCTTTTTGAAAATGCTCGGCATCACCGCAATTACGGCAATTACTCTTTATGTTCCCATGAAATTTTTGGACCAATTAGTTTTTGATACGACCAGGACTTTTGGCCTTTTGCTTTTAACCGGTACGGCCGTTGCCGCCGGTTTAATAGTCTACATGGGTCTTTCTTGGTTGTTTCAAATTAAAGAAGTCAGCATTTTTGCCAACCTCGCCAAAAGAATCATTAATTTCCCCTCCAAACTCGCCAAACCTTCGCCAACTTCCATCGACGCTCAACAGCCCAACCCCTAAATGGAAATTCGCAACTTCGCCCTAATCGCCCATATCGACCATGGCAAATCAACTCTTGCCGATCGCATCATGGAGGCCTGCGGCGCTGTTGGAAAAGCTCACCAGGCCCAGCTTTTGGATAGTCTGGAGCTGGAACGCGAACACGGCATCACTATCAAACTTAAAGCCATCCGCCTCAACTACAAAGAATTTACGCTAAATTTACTTGATACTCCCGGCCACGTCGATTTTTCCTATGAAGTCTCCCGCTCGCTTGCCGCGGTCGAAGGCGCCGTCCTCATAGTCGACGCCACTCAAGGCGTTCAGGCCCAGACGCTCTCCAATTTCAACATCGCCCTCCAGTCAAACTTAACTTTAATTCCCGTTATCAATAAGATCGATTCCCCCCAAGCAGAAATTGAAAAAACCGCAGAAGAATTAGAAAATCTCGGATTCGCCAAATCAGAAATCATCAAAGTCTCTGCCAAAACCGGTGAAGGAGTGGATCAGTTACTCGCCGAAATTGTTAGACGAATTCCTTCACCCCGCGGAGCCTCTGGCGGAGTGGGGCAACCACTCTCCGCCCTCATCTTCGATTCTAGCCTTGACCCTTACAAAGGCGTTATCGCCACCATCCGGCTTTTTGGCGGCAGCCTGAAAGTTGGGGAGCAGATCAAATTTCTGGCAACCGGCGCGCAAGCGGAAGTTTTGCAAATCGGCTACTTAACTCCGAAAGTTAAGTACGTTGATGAGATTAAATCTGGCGAAGTCGGCTTTGTCATTACCAACCTTAAAGACCTTTCCAAAGTTGAGGTCGGGGATACCATTACAAGTTCCAAGGATCCGGCCAAGCCGCTTCCCGGTTATCAGCACGCCAAACCCGTCGTCTTTCTCTCTTTTTATCCAACCGACGTCGGCGATTTTCCAAAACTAAAAGAAGGCCTGGAGAAATTAAAATTAAACGACGCCGCCCTGGAATTTTCTCCAGAAACTTCCGTTTCCCTGGGTCAAGGTCTGCGCGTCGGTTTCCTCGGTCTTTTGCACGCCCAAATTACCCAGGAAAGGCTGGAGCGGGAACATAATCTGGATATCATCGCCACCTCGCCTTCTGTCAATTTCGAAGTCAACGGTAAATTAATCAATAAACCTTCCGAGTTTGACCCGGCCGCCCAAGATGTCAAAGAGCCCTACGCCAAAGTCACCATTTTTATTCCCCAAAAATATTTCGGCACGGTTTCCAATCTCATCCACGACAAACGCGGATCACTCGGTAATTTCGAAAACATTGGCGACCTTTTAAAAATCGAATCCGAAATCCCGCTTCTGGAACTTTTAATTGGGTTTTACGACCAGCTAAAAACGCAAACTTCCGGCTACGGATCGCTGGATTTTGAACTGTCGGGATATAAGCCGGCAAAACTGGCCAAACTCGATATTCTCGTCAATCACGAGCCAATAGAAGCCCTAACCCAAATAGTTCCTTATCAAAGGGCCGAAGAAATCGGCCGCAAATTCACTGAGAAATTAAAAGACGCCATTCCGCGCCAGCAAATTCCCATTCCGATTCAGGCGGCCATCGGCGGCAAAATCATTGCCCGCGAAACAGTTGCAAGTTTTAGAAAAGACGTTACCCAAAAACTCTACGGCGGCGACGTCACCCGCAAGATGAAGCTTTTAGAAAAACAAAAAAAAGGCAAAAAGCGCATGCGCCGATTCGGCAGCGTCGACATACCGCAAGAAGCCTTTCTCGCGGTCTTGAAAGTCTAAACCGTAAATTATATAATCTCCGTTTATGCAAGAAGCACTTGAAAGAGCAGCACAACAAAACCAAGGCTCGTTCTTAGACAAAACTTTGAAGCAGCTAAGGCTAGCAGAGGAACAGCGAAGAGTCTTTGAGCAAACAAAGCAAAGCTTTACAGATATTGGCAGTGATCGATATTTTTTGGAGTGTCTTCCCGTAGTTGCAAAGTTCAAGGGTTTAACCCTGGCAAAATTAGCAGAAAATTGGCACGGACTGCTACAACCATTTAAAACCTGTGCGCCCGAACAACAAGTAGAGCTTGTTGAAAGCTTGGCTTCTGGAATGCGCATTAACGGGGATGGTGTTGACCCATTGTATAAACAAAAACTTCGTGAAGGAGGCCATGGTCTAGAAACAGTAGCGCAGCCCCGTAGCTACCTGATGTGGGCAATAGCTACATTGATGTACCCATCACAAGAAGAGGCACAACCATTTTTAGATTTCATGGGAACACGGGCTGCTCGTCTGGAAGGTACCGGATGGCCCGTCGTATGCCGGCAAATTGCCGATTGGCTAAACAGACCAAGACCATCACCAACGTCCAAAAAGCGTTAAAACTTGCAATTCACCCAAAAATACCCCATAATTCGCAGGATATATGAATGAATTAATCGGGCCGCAAGACGAACAAAGAGCAATAAAAACGGCTGAACACATCTCCAGACCTCTTGAGGATGGAGACGAAGTTTTTGCACTGGATGAAGCAAACACTATTGTGTTGGACAAAATGTTTCCCGGATACGACCTCAAAACACACGCATTGGCCGAACATACCAAATCCGGCGTTTACTATAGCGATATAATGGCTCATGCTCTTGGCGTCGGCGAATTAAGCCGGGAGCGTGTATTGCGTATATTACTAGTGGACCATCTAGGCGCAAAAACCGCCAAACTTCTCGAAGAGAAAGTCAGAAATAAAGAATCTTCCTAGAATCACTCTTGACCCATTCGACTGAGCTCAGGATCTAGCTCCTCGAGTCTGAGCGACCTCGGAGTCGAAGACCTGAGTAAAATCGAAGGCTTGACATCCATTAGCACTCATTGTATATTACTGCTAATACAGACTGAAACTCGAATATGGACTTAACTGAACGTCAAAAAAGATTACTCCGTTCAATAATTGAAAAGTATATTGAAACCGCCGAAGCGATTGGTTCCGAAACCATCGAAAAAGAAGCCGGTCTTGGCGTTTCGCCCGCCACCATCAGAAACGAAATGGTCAGGCTTACCGCCCTTGGCTATCTTCGCCAGCCTTACACCTCCGCCGGCCGCATTCCCACATCAATGGGCATGAAATTCTTCGTCGACCAGTTAATGGAAGAAAAATCCCTCTCCTTAAAAGATGAAGTTGCCATCAAAGAAGAAATGAACCAGGGCGACCAGCGTTTTGAAAGGCATTTAAAGCACGCCGCCAAAGTTCTGGCAGACCAGACAAAATCGCTTGCTGTTGCCAGTGATGAAGAAGGCGACATTTACGCTTCCGGTATGGCCAATATTTTGGATATGCCCGAATTTTACGATATCGATATCACCAAAACTGTCCTTTCAATGCTCGACCGCGTCGAACTGCTAAACCAGGTTTTTGACATGCTTCTTCCCCAGGACCAGATAAAAATCTTCTTCGGTGAAGAACTCGGCGTTCCCTTTTTGGAACCGTGCGGCTTTGTAATTGTCCGCTACCAGTCGCCAAGCCATAAAGGGGTTCTTGGGGTAATTGGCCCGTCGCGCCAAAACTATCCGGTTGTTATCCCGACCATGAAATACTTTGCCCACCTGCTCGGCGAGTTTTCCAAGTAAGAAAATGAAAAACGATATGCCCAAAACCAAAAAATCAGCGCCCCAAAAGGACGAGCGTCACGAGGAGCTCGAAAACCAGCTCAAACGCGCTCTTGCCGATTACCAAAACTTAGAGCGCCGCGTTGAAGAAGAGCGCAGGCTTTTGGGTCAGCTTTCTTCGGCACTTTTGATTGAAAAATTCCTGCCGGTTTTGGATAACCTTGAAAACGCCCAAAAACATTTAAACGACGAAGGGTTAGAAATTGTCATCAAGCAATTTAAAGATATTCTATCTTCCGAAGGTGTTAGCCAAATCGAAGCCGTTGGTGCCGCTTTTGACCCTCATCAACACGAAGCAACCGAAGTCCATGAGGGGCAAAACGACAATACAGTTGTCAAAGTCCTCCGCAAAGGTTATAAAATAAATGATAAGGTCCTTCGGCCTGCCCAAGTTGTTGTCGAGAAAAAATCCGCCGGCGACAATCAATCGGATAGTCTTGGTCAACCGGAAAATATTATGGAGGAAGCAAATGGCTAAAATTATTGGAATCGATTTAGGTACAACAAACAGCGCAGTTTCTGTCGTCGAAGCCGGTAAACCCAAAGTCATCCACAGCGCCGAAGGCAGAAACACCATCCCTTCAGTTGTTGACCCTGTTAAACACATTGTCGGTGATGTTGCCAAGAGGCAGATGGTCGTCAACCCCAAAACCACCATCTTCTCTATCAAGCGTTTAATGGGCCGCAAGTTTAAAGATGCCGAAGTCCAGCGCGACCTAAAGTGGCTTCCTTACGAAATTAAAGAAGGCAAAAACGGCATGGCGGTTGTTGTCGTCGAAGGCCACCAGTACACTCCGCAGGAAATTTCGGCCATGATCCTTGGCAAAATCAAAGCCGACGCCGAAGCTTACTTGGGCGGCAAAGTCGACCAGGCGGTTATTACCGTCCCGGCCTATTTTGACGATTCCCAAAGACAGGCCACTAAGCAAGCCGGCGAAATTGCGGGCCTCAAAGTCGAGCGCATTATAAACGAACCGACAGCCGCGGCTCTTGCTTATGGCCTTGATAAATCACACGCCCACACCATTGCCGTTTACGACCTTGGCGGCGGTACTTTTGATATTTCCATTTTGGAACTTGGCGAAGGCGTTTTCGAAGTTAAAGCCACCAACGGCGACACTCATTTGGGCGGCGACGATTTTGACCAAAAGATTGTCGAATTTTTGGCCGACGAATTCAAAAAGGAATCCGGCATGGATGTTAAATCCGACAGGCCGGCTCTCCAGCGTTTGCGCGACGCCGCCGAAAAAGCCAAAATCGAACTTTCCACAACCCAGGAAACGGAAATCTCAATTCCATACTTAACTGCCGATAACACCGGCCCGAAACATTTACAGCTTAAGCTTTCCCGCGCCAAGCTGGAACAAATCGTCGGCGAACTAGTCGAAAAAACTCTCGGCCCTGTTGCCGCCTGCTTAAAAGACGCCAAAATCGATCCTTCTAAAATAGATGAAGTCGTTTTGGTCGGCGGCATGACCAGAATGCCTCTGGTTACCGAAAAAGTAAAAAGCTTTTTTGGCAAAGAACCCAATAAAACCATCAACCCGGACGAAGTGGTGGCCATCGGTGCGGCCGTCCAGGGCGCCGTTCTTGGCGGCGAGATGAAAGAAATGGTGCTTCTCGACGTTACTCCGCTAACTCTCGGAATCGAAACCCTTGGCGGCGTCTCCACCGCGCTTATTTCCAGAAACACCACTGTCCCAACCAGCAAAACCGAAGTTTTCTCAACGGCCAGCGATAACCAGACGTCTGTCGAAATCAATGTCCTTCAGGGTGAGCGCCCGATGGCCTCGGATAACAAATCACTCGGCCGCTTTATCTTGGACGGCATTCCGCCCTCTCCCCGCGGCGTCCCGCAGGTAGAAGTTACTTTCGATCTTGACGCTTCCGGCATCCTGCACGTAACCGCCAAAGACAAAGCAACTAATAAGGAACAATCAATTAAGATCACCGGTTCAACCGGCCTTTCGGACGAAGAAGTAGCCCGCATGACCAAAGAGGCGGAAGAGCACGCCAAAGAAGATGAAACCAAAAAAGAAGAAATCGAAGTCCGAAACCACGCCGACACGCTTGTTTACCAGGCCGAAAAAGCCTTGAAAGACGGGGGAGACAAAGTCCCGGCCGAAATTAAAACCGAAGTGGAAGAAAAGATAAAAGCTTTAAAAGAAATCCAGTCTTCCGCGCCGATTGACGAAGTCAAAACCAAAACCGAAGAACTTTCCACATCCCTTTCCAAAATCGGCTCCTCGATGTACGGTCAAGGCCAACCCGGAGGTGCTGACGCAGGAAGTGCGGCCGACGGTCAAACACCACCCAAATCCGGTCAACCAGGCGCCGACGACAAAGCAACCGGTGACGTCCAGGAAGGCGAAGTCGTTAAAGAGTAGACCTCAATTTTATATAATTCACCTATATGGCTAAAAGAGATTATTATGAGGTTCTTGGAGTTGGCAAAAGTGCCGGCGCAGACGAGCTTAAAAAGGCCTACCGCACCATGGCCAGAAAGCACCACCCGGATGTTGATAAATCCCCCGGCGCCAACGAAAAGTTTAAAGAAATAAACGAAGCCTACCAGGTTCTTTCCGACCCCAACAAAAAACAAATGTACGACCAAATGGGCCACAGTGCATTTGAACCGGGCGCGGGCGGTTTTGGCGCAGGCGCGGGGCAGGGCCCGTTCCAATACCAGTGGTCAAGCCAGGGCGGCCAGGGGTTTGAAGGGTTTTCCGACCCTTTTGATATTTTTGAAATGTTTTTCGGCGGCCAGTCGCCGTTTGGCCGCGAAGCGCGCCTTCCCCGTTACCAAATCCAGATAGATTTCACGGAAGCCGTCAATGGCGTTACCAAAGAAGTGGATATCGAGGGCTCGCGCCAGAAAATCAAAATCCCGCCGGGCGTCGACGACGGATCCGAAATCCGCTTTGGCAATTTCATAATCGTCACCTCTGTGCGCCAGTCGCCAAAATTTAAAAGAAGGGGATACGACATCATCACCGAACACGAAATTACCTTTAGTCAAGCCGCGCTTGGCACCGAAGCGCGAATCGAAACCGTCTACGGCCCGGTCACCATCCGCATTCCCGCCGGCACCCAACCCGGAACTCAAATTCGCTTGAAAGGCAAGGGCGTCAAACACCCCAGCGGCCGCGGCGTCGGCGACCACTATGTGATAATCCGCCTAAACGTCCCAACCCGATTATCAAAAGAACAAAAGAAACTCCTAGAGGAGCTCGAAAACTCAGGCTGAGGTCTGTCATTGTCCTTCAGGCCAAGCGATAAATGCGAAATCTTTAGATTCGCAAATGCTACCCAGGAGAGACATACGTTTATTGACTCCTCGTTTCTGTAGAATCATACTAACCACGGTGGTAAAAATAATTGTAATTATTGCTTCTGTGATAGGACTACTTTGGTTTGGAGTACTTACTTATAATGAGAAAAATTTTGACCAAGGGATTCAAGAAAGCTTTAACGAATGTATGCGTATTTCAAAAGAAGGTGGTTCATATAATGGACAATGTATGCAATCTAATGCTGAAGCTAAAAAACACTTTGGTGATTTAAAAAATTATGCTGCTGTTTTAGGAATACTACTTCCAATCATTTTTCTTACCGCCGTATCTTTAGGTAAACACCTATTCGTTAACGGAGAAATTAAAAAATAGCAAAAGGTAACTTCATTACCAAATTCCCGGCGTCGTTTTTCGGAGACCTGGTATAATCTTAAGAAGTAGAGCAATATTAGCTCCGAGGCAAATTTAGCCTTGGGGCTTTTTATTGCAGAAAGGAGGCTAAAATGGAAGAATTAGATTCTTTTGAAAAAGTAAAAAAGGTATTGAATGAAATTATAAAAGCAGTCAATAACTTAGAAATTAGAATAAAAGAGCTCGAGTCGAAAGCGGAGTAACTCCCAAATTCCCCGCTCGATTTTTGGCTTTTGATATACTTCGCTAAGCATGGGGAACGGAAAGTTACTGTGGACAATCATCGGCGCACCCATTATTCAGGAGCTGATTTTTAGGTTTATTCCATACAAATTTTTCTATCTACCGATTGGCAATTATTGGCAAATTGGTATCGCCAGCTCCCTAATCTTTGCCTTGACCCATTGGTACTTTGGGAAATGGTTCATAGTTGCCTCCTTCTTTGCCGGTCTTCTTTACTGGTGGTCGATGGTCAATTTTGGTTTAGTTGCAGCTATACTGACGCATTCTTCCGTAAACATTGCGTGGCTAGTCTCCAAGAAATTTTTGAAAAAGTAAACTAAACAATACTCTCTAATACACTAGTGTATTAGAGTAGCCCCACCGAGTTTTTTCTTTCCCTTTTTTGATTTTAAAAATTCTTTAAGAAAAAGCTTTTCACTGGACTTCCTCAGCGTTTTATAGAACCAAAAATGGTCTAATCCATACCAACAATCCGGGCACTCTCCGGCTAAAGTAAATCCTAGCTTTTTATAAAATCCGACATCGTTTCTGGTTGTGTAAAGATCGAGTTTGTGTGCCCCCTTGGCAAATGCATCTTTTTCCCAGAATCTAAGAAGATTTGTTCCAACGTTTTGATTGCGGAAGTTTTTATCAACTCCGAGCCAATGACCAAAAGCTACGCCGCCATTTTGCTTATTTGTTAAGAGATAACCGGCAAGTTTATCATCAACATAGGCCAGAAATAATTTCTTTTCGCCCTTTTTTATACCTTTTTTCAATTCTACTTTGGGCAATTCTTTTTCCAATACATAATCTGCAACATTTTGGGAGTAGAGGAAATAACCATCCTTAAGGCTTCTTCTAAATAATTCGTAAAACTCCTCAAAGTCAGAAAGACCTCCCTTACGAACTATAACTTTACGTGTCATATTAACCGTATGATACAAACAGTCCGCGCAATTGTCCAAATTCCCCGCTCGATTTTGCAGCTTTGATATACTTTAACCATGAAAAATGCTTTGATCCTTCACGGAGCCGGAAACAATTCCCAAGGTAACTGGTTTCCATGGCTCAAAGACGAGTTGGAAAAGAAAGGGTTCAAAGTATGGTCTCCTGATTTGCCAAACTCAGACGTTCCAAACCAAACAGATTGGCTTAACGTCATTTTTTCGCAGAAAAACTGGAAGTTCGATAAAGATTCAATAATAATTGGTCACTCTTCAGGCGCGACTCTTATTTTAAGGATACTTGAGAAATTACCGGATAAAGTTAAAATCGATAAATCGATATTAGTTGCAGGTTTTGTAGAAAAAGGCACGAAGAAAGAATTTTTTCATTATAAAGAAGGTTTATTAAAAACTCCTTTCAACTGGAATAAAATTAAGAATTCCTGTAACCACTTTGATTTCATAAGTTCGGACAATGATCGCTATCAGTGCGGCCAAGACCAGGGGAAGATCATGCAGCAAAATCTCGGTGGGGAACTGATCATTAAAAAAGGGCAAGACCACTTTAACTTAGAAGCCAGCCCAGATTATAAAAAATTCCCGTTTATTCTCGAACTCGTAGATTAATCTCCCTGATATAATCACAACATGACAAAGCTCATTTTTATCACGCATCCCGCCGTCGAGATCGACCCACAAATCCCCATCAATCAGTGGCATATTTCCCAGGATGGACAGAAGCAAATCGAAAATCTTTTAAAGTATCCATTCTGGGAAGATGTAGATGCGATTTATTCAAGCCAAGAAGGTAAAGCGCTAAGAACCGCTCAACAGATTGCAGCGCATTTCGCGGACCTTAAATCTCCTATCCCATCCGGAGTTTATGAACTCCACGAAATAGACAGAAGCTCAACCGGAGTTCTGTCAAAAGAAGTATACGACAAAGCAATTGAGCAGTTTTACCGAGAACCTGACAAAAGTTATAAAGGATGGGAAACGGCAGACGCGGCAAAAGAGAGAATTACAAAAGTCGTAACTCAAATTATGGCGGGTAATGTGGGTAAGACCATAGCGATTGTTGGCCACGGGGCAACTGGAACACTCTTAGCTTGCCAAATTAAAAAAATCGACCCATCTTTTGCTGAAGATCCGCGAACCAATGGATGTATTATGGTTTACGATTGGGATAAAAAGACAATACTTTCGCCTTGGGCCAAATATTAGTAGTCCCCAAATTCCCCGCTCGGATTTGAGTTAGCTGTGATATAATTGCTTCGATGAAAAAGATCAAAACGACTACATATCATTTCCCCGTTGTCATCGAAGAAGACGAAGACGGATTATTTGTGGCAGATTGCCCGGATCTTGCCGGTTGCCATACTCAAGGTAAAACAATTGAGGAAGCAATCACCAACATTAGGGATGCAATCAAACTGCATCTGAAGATTCTTAAAGAGGAAAATGGGGAAATCCCCAACGTAAAACCCGTGAGTTTAACTTCTCTTGAAGTTTCTCTTTAATGCCCAAGCTTTCCCAAGTTAAAGCACGTGATCTGGTTAAAGTAGTTACAAAGCTTGGGTTTAAATTCCGGGCCCAAAGCGGCAGTCACGCTGTTTATGTTCACCATGATGGCAGAAAAACGACAGTTCCCATCCACCCAACAGAAACCATCGGCAAAGGGCTGCTGACAAAAATTATTAAAAAGGATTTACAAATAACTAAAGAGGAATTTACCAAAACTCTCGAAAGTTAAAAA
>OBEQ011956088.1_pt1 | contig 12759 bp, 11 predicted proteins | sample 1670901 | NCBI WGS metagenome assembly OBEQ01 (sample SAMEA104232315, study PRJEB22302) | groundwater metagenome | biome: forest; feature: aquifer; material: groundwater | place: USA | collected 2011-08-07 | depth 5.4 m
GGGGGGGGCCGGGCGCTTGGTCGGGGAGGGCCTCGCGCTCGCCCGCGGCCCCCGTTCCGCCTTGCCGCGGGAGCCGCTGGTCGTGCTCGACGCGTTCGCCGCGGATGGACGGCGGCAAAGCTGTGCCGAGCTGGCCGCGCGCGCCGACGCCGCCGGCCTGGTCGTGCCGCACGTGATCCACGAAGGCGGCGCCCTCGGCGTCGATGACGCGCTCGCTCGCCTGGGCCCGCACGGGTTCCATGGCGCCATCGACGCGGCGGAAGGCCTGGTCTGGCGCGTCGAGGCGGCCGGCGCGGTCGTCGCGCTGGCCAAGTATGTGCGTCCGGGCAAGCGCGACGGCTGCTACCTCGCCGACCATACCGGGCAGGCGCCCGTGGCCAACACGTGGCACGATCGGCGGCCATGACGCGCGTGGTGTTCGTGACGCCCAACCAGGGCCGCCAGGCGGAGGTGCAGCGTCTGCTCGCCGACGTCGAGGTGGAGCTGTCGCGGCTGGGGCCGGCGGTGCAGGACGGGCTCGACCTGGAGGCCAGCGCGCGCGTGCGTGCGGCGGGCGCGTTCGCGCAGCTGGGCCGGCCCTGCTTCGTCGAGAACACCGGGTTCGAGCTGGAGGGCGAGCCGCCCTGGCGGGGCGCCGAGTGGAAGCAGCGCTTCGCCGCGCTGGGCGAGCAGGGCTTCTGCCGCGAGTACGGCGGCCGGCGCTGCGTCGCGCGCGTGGTCGTGGCCCTGGCCGGGGCGCCCGGCGTGGCCGGGGTGCGCGTCTTCCTGGGCCAGATCCACGGCAGCTTCGCCAGCGAAGCGCGCGGGCAGGGCGGCTACGGCTGGGATCGTGTCTTCGTGCCCGACGGCTACCAGCGCACGCTCGCCGAGCTGGGTGCGAGCAAGTACCTGGTCAACATGCGCCACGCGCCCTACCTCGACCTGGCCGACTACCTGCGCGGGCGCAGCTTCGGCGGCGCCTTCGAGGCGCACGTGACGGTGCGCCTGGCCGTCGTGGCCGACGCGGCGCGCTTCCGCGCCGTGTGCGACCGGCTGGGCGTGAAGGGCGGGATGATCGAGCTGCCCGGGGGCGAGCACGCGGCCCAGCCGATGACCGCGTCGGTGCACCGGGGTGACCTGCGCGAGGTCCAGGACGAGGTCCACGACCTGGCGCGCGTGCTCGTGGGCGAGGGCTTCGAGGTCGTGCGCACCAAGGTCGAGGCGCTGGCGCGCAACGCCGACATCCCCGAGACCGACGAGCAGGCGGCGCGCTCGCCAGCCGGCTACTTCGAGTTCCACATCAAGCTCGTGCTCGACGCGGGCGACGAGGCCACGCTCGCGCGCGTCCACGCGGCGTGCGCGCCCCACGGCGCGCGCCTGTCGCGCAACGCCAGCAAGCGTCGTCCCGACGGCGGCGAGGAGCGCTTCGTGACCCTGCGCGTGCCCGGCCTGGGCCGGCTCGGGGCCGAGGCGCGCTTCGCCGCGCTCGAGGCGTCGCTGGCCACGCTCGGCCTGCCGCTGCGCGGACGCATCCGCGAGTACACCGTCTATGACTCCAACGTCGGCCTCGACCGCGGCTGGATCTGAGCCGGCGCTGCACGCCTGGCTGCGCCGGGCCGCACGCCACCCCGCCGCGGCCGACCGGCTGCTGCTGCGTGGCAGCCTGCTCTTGCGCGCGTGGTGCCCGGGCCGGGCGCGACCCGCGGCCGACGTGGACTACCTGGTGCTGGGGGCGTTCGACGCCGACGCCACCGCGCAGCTGGCGCACGCGATCGCGGCCCTGCCCGACGACTCGCCGCCGTTCGTGATCGAGCGCACCGAGCTGACCTGGGCCGAGACCGCCTTCCCGGGCGTGCGCGCGCATGTGCGCGTCGGCGGCGCAGAGCAGCACGCCGACGGCTTCCACGTCGACTTCGCCTACGGCGATCCCCTGTCGCTGCCGCCGCGGCCGGTGCGCATCGACGGCGTGGGCGAGGTGCTCGCGTGCGCCGCCGAGACCCTGTTCGCGTGGAAGCTGCACGGCCTGGTCGAGTTCGGCGCCGGGCGCTGGCGCGCCAAGGATCTCTACGATCTCGACCTCATGTGGCATTCGCTGGCCCTGGATCGCGCCGCGCTGGGCCCGGCCGTCGACCTGGCCTTCGCCAGCCGCTCGCTGCCCTTGGCCGCGCTGGGCGACTTCCGCACGCGCGCCACGTGGGGCACGAGCCGCGGTGGCGTGCGCAAGTGGCGCGCGCTGGCCCAGCGCGTGCCGCAGCTCGACGACTTCGTGGCCACGCGCGCGCGGGTGCGCGCGGCCGTCGACGCCATCCTCGCGCCTATGGCATGAGCCCGGCGGCGAGCGCGTCGTAGGCCGGCTTGGGCGCGTAGTCCTCGTCGAAGATGAGCCCGAAGCCGAGGTCGTCGTAGGCGCCGTCGTTCGCCAGCGACGAGTAGCGATCGGTGAAGCCCCACGTGGAGAAGCTGATGCAGTGGGGCAGAGCCAGGCAGACGTCCAGCTCGGCGCGGTAGAAGGCGGCCTGCTCGGCCAGCTCGGCCGCGCTCGGCCGGTGGCCGGGGTTGTCGTCCAGCTCGGAGATGCGCACGTCGATGCCCAGGCTCTGGTAGCGCGCCATGCTGGCGCGCAACTCGGCCGGGTCGGCCTCCTCGCCCAGGTCCTCGTGGCCCTGGAAGCCGACGCCGTGGATGGGCACGCCCGCCTGCACCGCGGCCTGTACCAGGGCGAACAGCTTGTCGGCCTTGCTGCCCGCCGACTCGATGCCGTACTCGTTCACGTACAGACGTGCGTCGGGGTCGGCCTCGTGCGCCCAGCGGAACACCGTGGCCACGTAGGCGGTACCGAGAGCGCGCTGCCACACGGTGGCGCGTAGCTTGCCCGTGTCGTCGTCGAGCGGCTCGTTGAGCACGTCCCATTCGGCGATGCGGCCGCGGTAGCGGCTGACCACGGTGGTGATGTGCTGGTGCAGGATCTCGGTCAGCTCGGCGCTGCTGAAGTTGCCCTGCGATACCCACTGGGGCACGGCCTCGCCCCAGACCAGCGCGTGGCCGTGCACCTTCATGCCGTTGGCGGCCGCGTAGGCGACCAGCGCGTCGGCATCGCAGAAGGCGTAGCGATCGCGGCGCGGATGGATGAACTGGAACTTCATCATGTTCTCGGGTGTGACCATGCTGAACTCGCGCCCCAGCGTGGTCGCGTAGGCGGACTCCCCCAGCAGCGGGTACGACGCCACCGCCGTGCCGATGGCAAGGGCCCGCGGCGCGGCGCGTGCGCGCAGCGACGTCGCCGAGGCCGGCGTGGCCATGAACTGCGCGGGTGTGATCACGGTCAGGCCGTCGCCGGAGGCGGCGAGCGCGTGCACGGTCAGCTGGTTGTCGGGCGCGACCATGGCACCGAAGTAGACCCGGCCCGAGGCGAGCCGCGCGGGCACCGCGGCGCGGCCGACCTCGGCGCCGTCGACGGTCACGACGGCCTCGGCGTCCGCGACGGCCACGCCGATCGTGACCGTGCCGGAGAGCCCGTCGGCGAAGCGTGACGTCGTCGGCGTGGCGCGGGTACCGTCCCAGACCCGCACCAGCACGCGGCCGGCCTCCAGGCCGAAGGCGAGCGCGACGCCTTCCTGGCGCCACTCGTCGTAGATGACGGGCAGCTTGCCGTTGAGCGTCAGCAGGGCCGGGGAGGGCGCGGCCACCGACAGGCGAGCGCTGACGCTGAAGCCGTCGCCGCCGAGCTCGAGGTGCGGGCCGACCAGCATGATGGGCGGGTTGGGCGTGCGCGGCGCCGGCGCGTAGCCGACGATCCAGCGGTCGATCGGATCGATGACCAGCGTGCTGCCCTGCGCGTGCGCGCCCTCGAGGCAGGTCCACGAGCCGGCGGCGAGCAGGTCGCCCGGATCGACCGGCGCGGCGTCGGGACCGGCCGCCGTGGCGTCGGGACCGGCCGCCGCGGCGTCCAGGCCTCTGGCGGGTGGGGGCTGCGAGGCGGTGTCACCGCAGCCGAGGGTGGCAACGAGCAGGCTGGTCGCGATCATCGTCGAGGTGTGCACGCCCACACGCTAACCACCGGCCGCCCGGTATTTCGCGCGCAAACCCCAGTTTTTACGCCCTTAACACGTTCTTTACCTGTCGTCCGACAGCGCCGCCCGCGCGCCGTCCGCCGCGTCCCCACGCAGCCCACCGACGAGTCGATCCCGTTCTGGTGCTATCGTCGCAGATGGGATGAGGCTGGGTGAATGGCTGGTGGCGCAGGGCTCCATCACGGTGGAGCAGCTCGAGGCCGCGCTGCGCGCCCAGGTCATGTACGGCGCACGCCTGGGCACGAACCTCATCGAGCAGGGCGCCATCATGGACCTCGACGTGCTGGCGCAGGCGCTGGCCGCGCGCGCGGGCGTGCCGCCGGCGCTGCAGCGGCACCTCGAGCAGGCTGACCGGGCGGCCATCGCGCTGGTGCCGGCCAAGCTGGCCGCCAAGTACGCGGCGGTGCCGCTCGGCTTCACGCGCGCCACACCGCGTCGCCTGGCGGTCGCCTTCGTCGATCCCCTGCAGCCCTACGCCGCCGACGAGATCGGCGGCGTCTCCGGCCACGGCATCTTGCCCAGCGTCGCGTGCGAGCTGCGCATCCACTACTACCTGGAGCGCATCTACGGCATCCCGCGTCACAACCGCTACGTGCGCGTCGACGACGCGGCGGCGCGCCACCGCGACGCGCACGAGCGCCGGCGCTTCGTCGAGGCCTTCCCGTCCATCTCGCTGGGCGACGAGCCGCCCGTGCCGCCGCGGCCGCCGCCGCCACCCGAGCCGCCGCCGCCACCGCCCACGGTGGGCCCGGGGCGGCCACGCCAGCAGGCCATGAGCGGCTCGTGGGACATCCCGCTGCCGCCGCCCCGGCCGGCGCCGCCACCACCGCCCGTGCTCCCGGCCGTCCCGCCCGTGCGTCCCGCGCTCGGCGCGGCCGCGGCCATCGCCGCCATCGGCGCGGCCAGCGATCGTGACGTCATCGGCGAGCTGGTCGTCGACCACCTGCGCGCCAGCTTCGGCGGCGGCCTGCTCTTCATCGTGCGCCAGGGCATGGCGCTGGGCTGGAAGGGCTTCGCGCCCGGCGTCGACGATCCGGTCATCGAGGCCATCGCGCTGCCGCTCGGGCAGCCGTCGCTGCTCAAGCTCGCCCACGAGACCGGTGCGCTCTACCGCGGCGCGCCGCCCGCCGACGGCGCCGTGCTGAACGGCCTGTTGTGGAAGATCCTCAAGGTGCCGCCGCCGCGCGAGGTCGTGGTCGCGCCGGTCGCGATCAACTCCCGCGTCGTCAACCTGGTCTACGGCCACGCGCCCGACTCGGGATTGCTCACTCCCGCCGCGGTCGCCGACCTGGCCAGCGTGTGCGCCGCCGCGGCCGCCGCCTTCACCCGCCTCATCCAGTCCGCCAAGCAGAAGTAGCGCGTGGCACCACAGTAGGCGCGCGCGCGCGCCTGTGGGCGCTGGCGCACCAGCGAGCCCGAAGCACACATTCCTCTTCTGGCCCTCGAAGCCCATAGTGGCTTCGCGTCGACGGGTCCGTCGCTCATCCCCCTGAGCGTGAGCTCGCCTCGGCGTGCGTCCCCGCGTGCTCGGTCACCCCCTGCAAGGAGTGCGTAGATGAGATTTCGCCGACGAAGTTTCCTCAAGTTCCTTTCCGCCTCGGCGGCGGCCCTGGCCACGACCGGACTGCGCCGTCGGCGTGCATCCGCCAGCCACTGCACGGTCATCGAGCGCGACGTGTGCGTGCTCGGCGGAGGCTCCTCGGGAACCTTCAGCGCCGTGCGCCTGCGCGACGCGGGCAAGAGCGTCGTGATCCTCGAGCGCAACGGGCGCCTGGGTGGCCACACCGAGACCTATCGCGATCCGGCGACCGGCATCCCGACCGACTATGGCGTGGTCGTCTTTCACGATCTGCCCGTGGTCAACGACTACTTCGCGCGCTTCGGCGTGCCGCTCATCGCCATCTCACCCTCGGCCCTGGGCGGGCCCAAGGTGAACTTCGACTACCGCACCGGCACGCAGGTGACCAGCTACACGCCGCCCGGGCAAGCCGAGGTCAACCAGGCGCTCGGCACGTACTTCGGCTACCTGCAGCAGCTGAAGTTCACCTACTACGATCTCGACAGCGGCTTCGACCTGCCCGAGCCGGTGCCGCCCGACCTGCTCCTGCCCTTCGGCGAGTTCGTGGTGAAGTACTCGCTGCAGGCGCTGGTGAGCATGGCGTTCAACTTCGGCCAGGGCATGGGCGATCTGCTGCAGATGCCCACCGTCTATGTGCTGAAGAACTTCAGCGCGCAGGTGCTGAGCTCGATCTTCGCCAACCGCTTCATGGTGGCGCCCTACGGCAACAGCGGCGTCTACGAGGCCGCCACCACCTTCCTGGGTGAGGACGTGGTGTTCGGCGCCGACGTCGAGCGCATCGAGCGCAACCACCACGGCGTCACCGTGCGGGTCGACTCGCCCGGCGGCCGGCGCGAGATCCGCTGCCAGAAGCTGCTCGTGACCTGCCCGCCCACGCTCGACAACCTGCGCATGATGGACCTCGACGCGCGCGAGGCGTCGACCTTCGCCCGCTTCCGCTCCAACTTCTACTGGACCGGTCTCATCAAGCTGACCGGCGTGCCCGCGGGCCTGTCGGTGGAGAACATCGGCGCGGCCACGCCCTACAACCTGCCGCCCCTGCCCGGGATCTACCAGATCTCGCCCACGCGCGTGCCCGGGCTGTGGAACGTGAAGTACGGCAGCGCGACGCGTCTGCGCGACCGCGACGTGAAGCGCCGCATCGTGGACGACATCGAACGCCTGCACGACAGCACCATCTTCCCCACCCGGCCGCGCGTCACCGAGTTCACCGTCTTCAGCGCGCACAACCCCTTCGAGATGCGGGTGAGCTCGGACGAGATCGGCGCCGGCTTCTACACCACGCTCGGATCGCTGCAGGGCAGGAACCGCACCTTCTACAACGGCGCGGCGTTCCACACCCACGACTCGGGCCTGCTCTGGCAGTTCAGCAACGACCACGTGCTGCCGCTGCTCCTGGCGTAGTCCCCGCCTATTCGGTCCGCACCACGAACCCGCGCGGCAGGCGGGCGACCAGGCGTTCGCACGCGGCGTCGGCCGCGGCCGGCTCGCGCGACTCGAGCGTCACGATGACGCGGTAATCGGTCGCGTCGAAGCGCGGGTAGCTGCCCACCTCCACGCCCGGATGCTCGGCGACGATGGCGTCGAGGTGCGCGGCCAGCTCGCCTTCCTCGGCCATGGCATAGACGCGGCGCACGTGGGGCACCGAGGCCTGGCGGAAGCGCTCCTTCATGGCGTCGAACTTGCGGCGGAAGATGATGGGCACGCCGGGCAGGATGTAGACGTTGCGGAAGGCGGTCACCGGCCAGGACGGATGGTCGGCGTCGACGAAGTGCGCGCCCTCGGGCACGTCGGCCATGCGCAGGTTGCGCTCCTCCAGGCGGGCGCCATAGAAGTCGCGCAAGAGCTGCTCGAGCCGCGGGTCGCGCACCACGCGCACCCCGAAGGCGCGTGCCACCCCCTCCATGGTCAGGTCATCGTGCGTCGGTCCGACCCCACCCGAGGTGAACACGTGGTCGTGGCGGCGCGCGCACTCGGCCACGGTGTCGGCGATGTCCTGCACGACGTCGGGGATGTAGACGACGCGGCGCAGCGAGACGCCCAGGGCGCGCAGCTCGCGGATCAGGTAAGCGGCGTTCTCCTCGGCGAACTTGCCGGACAGGATCTCGTCGCCGATGACGATCGCGGCGGCGGTCTCGGCACGCGGCAGCGGGGCGGTCACGGGCGGCACTCTAGCAGCGCCCGAGCCCGCGCAGCCACTGGGCTTTTCTGCATGGTTCCAGGCGCTTTCCGCCCTTGACCCGGGGCCCTCGCGCGGGTATCGCTATGGGCCGTGGTACCGCCCAAGTCCCCGCGCGAACAGAACCTGATCGAGCGGCGCGAGCTTTTGGACGAGGCAGGCATCCAGCGCGCGCTGCGCCGCATCGCCCACGAGATCGCCGAGCGCCAGCACGGGCTCAAGGAAGTCGCCATCGTCGGCATCCGCACCGGCGGCCTGTACCTGGGCGCGCGCCTGCAGAAGATGCTGGCCGAGATCGAGCCGGGCACCGACGTGCCGCTGGGCGCGGTCGACATCACGCTCTACCGCGACGACGTCTTCGTCGGGCTGCCCCGGCCCGAGGTGGGCACCACCCAGCTGCCCTTCGCGCTCGAGCAGCGCACCATCGTGCTGGTCGACGACGTGCTCTACACCGGCCGCACCGTGCGCGCCGCGCTCGACGCGCTCATGGACCACGGCCGGCCCAAGGCGGTGCAGCTGGCCGTGCTCATCGACCGCGGCCTGCGCGAGCTGCCCATCCAGGCCGACTACGTGGGCCTCAAGGTCGCCACCAACCGCAACGAATCGGTGAAGGTCATGCTGCGCGAGTCCGACCCCGCGGACCGCGTGGTCCTGAGGGAGAAGGCGGCGTGAGTCATCCCGAGCAGCGGCAGTTCCCGCACCGCCACATCCTCGGCATCGAGCCCATGTCCGCCGAGGACATCGTGCAGATCCTCGACCTGGCCGAGAGCATGGTCGAGATCAACCAGCGGCCCATCAAGAAGGTGCCCACGCTGCGCGGGCGCACCGTCATCAACCTGTTCCTGGAAGCCTCGACGCGCACCCGCACCAGCTTCGAGATCGCGGCCAAGCGCATGAGCGCCGACGCGGTCAACATCTCGGGCTCGTCGTCGTCGACGGTCAAGGGCGAGACCCTGCTCGACACCGCGCGAAATCTGCAGGCCATGGCGCCCGACGTGGTCGTGCTGCGCCACGAGGCCTCGGGCGGCGCGGCGCTGATTGCCAAGCACATCGACGCAGCGGTCATCAACGCCGGCGACGGCACGCACGAGCACCCGTCGCAGGCGCTGCTCGACGCGGCCACCATCCGCAAGCACAAGAAGAACATCGCCGGGCTGGAGATCGCCATCGTCGGCGACATCGACCACAGCCGGGTGGCGCGCTCCAACCTGTACGCGCTCACCCGCCTGGGCGCGCGCATCCGCCTGTGTGCCCCGCGCACCATGATGCCGGTCGGCATCGAGCGCATGCTCACCGACCATGCTGACCGGGTGCGCCTCTGCTACAGCCTGGCCGAGGCCATCGAAGGCGCCGACGTGGTCATGATGCTGCGCATCCAGAAGGAGCGCCTGGGCAAGGTCGGCCTGTTCCCCAACACGCGCGAGTACTCGCGCTACTTCGGCCTGTCGCCGCGCAACATCGGCCTGGCCAAGCCCGACGCCATCGTCATGCCCCCCGGGCCCATCAACCGCGGCGTCGAGCTCGACCCCGAGCTGGCCGACGACCCCAAGCGCTCGGTCATCCTCGACCAGGTCACCTACGGTGTGGCCGTGCGCATGGCGCTGCTCTACCTGACCGGCGCCGCGCACGGCGCCGCGGAGTCCTCGTAGATGTACGTTCCACCCCTGCTGATCAAGAACGGCCGGCTCATCGATCCCAGGAACAAGATCGACGACGTCGTCGACGTGCGCATCGCCGAGGGCAAGATCGTCGAGGTGGGTGCGAACCTGGCCGTGACCGATGCCAGGACGCACAGCGTCGAGGCGCGCGGCATGGTCATCGCGCCCGGCTTCGTCGACCTGCACGTGCACCTGCGCGAGCCGGGCCAGGAGTACAAGGAAGACATCGGCTCGGGCTCGCGCGCCGCGGTCGCGGGTGGCTTCACCACCATGTGCTGCATGCCCAACACGCAGCCGACCAACGACTGCCGCGCGGTCACCGATCTCATCGTCCGGCGCGCCCGGGAGGTCGGCCTGTGCCGCGTGCGGCCCATCGGCGCCGTGTCCAAGGGCCTCCTGGGCGAGACCATGGCCGAGATGGGCGAGATGAAGGACGCCGGCATCGTCGCCGTCTCCGACGACGGCAAGCCGATCATGAACGCGGGCCTGATGCGCCGCGCCATGGAGTACGCGCGCACCTTCGGCCTGCCCGTGGTGCAGCACGCCGAGGACCTGTCGCTGTCCGCGGGCGGGGTGATGAACGAAGGCGAGTGGGCCACGCGTCTGGGCCTGCGCGGGCAGCCGGGCGCGGCCGAGAGCGTCATGGTCGCGCGCGACATCGACCTGTGCGCCTGGACGGGCGCGCGCTACCACGTGGCGCACATGTCAGTGGGTCGCTCGGCCGAGCTGGTGCGCGAGGCCAAGAAGCGCGGCCTGCCCGTGACCTGCGAGGTCACGCCACACCACCTGACCCTCACCGACGCGGCCTGCTGCGCCTACGACACCGACACCAAGATGGCGCCGCCTCTGCGCACCACCGCCGATCTCGACGCGCTCAAGGCCGCGCTCGCCGACGGCACCGTCGACTGCATCGCCACCGACCACGCGCCCCACTCGCCGGTCGAGAAGCAGCTCGAGTTCGACAACGCCGCCTTCGGCATCGTCGGGCTCGAGACAGCGCTGCCCATCATGCTCGGCATCGTCGACGAGGGTGTCATCTCGCTGGCGCGCCTGATCGAATTGCTCACCATCGGCGCGGCGCGCTGCTTCGGCCTCGACGCCGAGGGCGTCGGCCACCTCTCGCTCGGCGGCCCCGCCGACCTGGTGGTGCTCGATCTCGAGCACCGTTACACCATCGACCGGGCCCAGCTACGCTCCAAGTCGAAGAACACGCCCTACCACGGGCGCGCGGTCCGCGGCCGCGTCAGGACGACCATCGTCGACGGCCGCATCGTGTACGAAGTCGGAGGAAACTCGTGAAGCGGCAGCCGGCGCTCCTGGCCCTGGAAGATGGCACCACGTTCCGCGGCGTCGCGGTGGGGGCCGAAGGCGAGTCCTTCGGCGAGGTGGTCTTCCAGACCGCGCTCTCGGGCTACCAGGAGGTCATCACCGATCCATCCTACTGCGGCCAGATCGTGGTCATGACCGCGCCGCAGATGGGCAACGTGGGCGTGAACGTCGAGGACGAGGAGGCGCGCCGCGTGCACGTGGCCGGCTTCGTCATGCGCGAGGCCTCGCCCATCGTGTCCAGCTGGCGGGCGCAGAAGTCGCTCGAGGACTATCTGATCGAGCACAAGATCACGTCGATCGCCGAGATCGACACGCGCGCGCTCACGCGCCACCTGCGCACCGCGGGCGCGATGCGCGGCGGCATCTCGACCACCACGCTCGACCCCGCGGCGCTGGTCGAGAAGGTGCGCCGCTCGCCCTCGATGGAAGGCCTCAACCTGGTCGACCGCGTCACGTCGAGCCAGAGCTTCACCTGGGACGAGCCGAGCTGGGTGGCGCCCGACCTGCGCGCGAGCGGCGTGATGGCGCCGGGAGTGCGCCCGGTGCCCGCGGCCGACCTGCACGTGGTCGCCTACGACTACGGCATGAAGCTCAACATCCTCCGCAAGCTGCGCGACCTGGGCTGCCGGGTCACGGTGCTGCCGGCGCAGACGCCCGCGGCGGAGGCCTTGCAGCTCTCCGCCGACGGATACTTCCTGTCCAACGGCCCGGGCGACCCGGCCGCGGTCACCTACGCGGCCACCTGCGCGCGCCAGCTGGTCGACTCGGGCCGGCCGGTCTTCGGCATCTGCCTGGGCCACCAGATCCTGGGCCTGGCCCTGGGCGGCTCGACCTACAAGCTGCGCTTCGGTCACCACGGCGCCAACCACCCGGTCAAGGAGCTGGCCACGGGCAAGGTCGAGATCACCTCGCAGAACCATGGTTTCTGCGTCGACGTCGACTCGCTCAAGGGGCGCGCCACGCTCACCCACGTGAACCTCAACGACCACACCGTCGAGGGCATGAAGCTGGAAGACAAGCCGGTCTTCAGCGTGCAGTACCACCCCGAGGCCAGCCCCGGGCCGCACGACGCCGACTACCTGTTCGGGCGGTTCGTGACGGCGATGCGCTCCTCGCGGTAGAGTCGACCCGTAATGGGGGATTCGGACCGTCGCGTCGAGCTCGAGTCGGCGCTCGACCGCCTCATCGAGGCCTTCGGCGCCGGCACGTGGGCCGAGGAGGTCGTGCGCGCCAAGGACGAGTACGCCACGCGCACCGGCCGCGTCTTCGAGGACGACGAGCTGTTCGAGGCACGCACCGCCGCCTTCCTCGAGTGGTACGCGGTCGAGCGGCCGCTCGCCGCGCCCGGCCTGCCGCCCGCGGCGCTGCACCGGCTCGCCGCTCCCGACGACGCCGAGGCGATGACGGCCTGGCTGGCCTCGCACCGCAGCCTGTACTCGATCGAGGACCAGGGCGAGCACCACGTGCTGCTCTACGACCTCATCGGCGGCGGCCTGTTCGAGGTCGACGAGCGTCGTCGCCTGCACGGCGTCGCCGACGGTGACCTGCTCGAGGCGCGTCTGGTCGGCTGGCAGGGCAAGGTGCGCTTCGGGCGCACCTTCCTGTACCACCCGGCGGGCGCGCGCGAGTCGATCATCAGCCACGCGCGCCGGGTCAAGGAGTCGGGCGGCAGCCGCGCCGACATCGTCGACTTCGTGGCCTCGCTGCGCGTGCGCGCGCTGCGCTACAAGCACGTCGCGGCCGAGCGCGTCTACGAGATGGGCACGTCGGAGTTCGCCAAGCGAGGCCTGGGGCAGCACGCGTGAGGCGCAGCGCGGCCGGGGTGGTGCTCGCGTTCGTCGCGCTCGCCCTGCTCTCGCCGCGCGCCGCCCGTGCCCAGGATCCGACCATCCGGCACGACGCCGCGTTCTCGCTCGACCGGCTCGCGCCTCCGCCCGGGCCGGGCGTGTTCGTGCAGGTCGAGGA
>OBEQ013021056.1_pt1 | contig 12758 bp, 16 predicted proteins | sample 1670901 | NCBI WGS metagenome assembly OBEQ01 (sample SAMEA104232315, study PRJEB22302) | groundwater metagenome | biome: forest; feature: aquifer; material: groundwater | place: USA | collected 2011-08-07 | depth 5.4 m
ATTGTCGTTCAATGCTCATAAAAAAACCTCCGCTTTTGTCCTGCACCGTTTGGTGCGGGAATCGGAGGCTGTCTTTCTTAAAAACTCAACCTCCGCTTATGCGAAGGTAAAGAAAAAACCAAATGTTGCTTTATTGTTCAATTGTTTCATTGTTGTTTTTGATTATATCATGCGCTTTTTGCTGCGTCAACAATAGATTTGAATGTAATTGGATCGTTGACAACTAAATCGCTTAAGATTTTTCGATCCAGCTCAATTTGTGCTTTTTTGAGTTTATTCATGAGCTTGCTGTAGGAAATACCTTCTTGTTTTGCTGCCTCGCCGATTCGTATGATCCAAAGCCGCCTGAAATCTCGCTTTTTTCGTTTTCGGCCCGCAAACGCATACGCACCAGCGTGTAGGCTTGCTTCTTTTGCAACTCTTGTTAAACGGCTTTTAGTGCCTCGATAACCTTTGGTAAGGTTTAGAAGTTTATTATGCTTTCTTCGTGAAACTTTACCTCGCTTAATTCTCATACTTTTTAGGCTTCGCCTAACATTTTTTTAATCTTTCCTGCAAAGGCTTTGCTTAAGATTCCCGGTTCCTTGTGCCGCCTTTTTACTTTCGAAGATTTCTTTCTTACCAAATGTCTTCTGTTTTGATGCACGTGCAACACTTTCCCTTTTTTTGTTACGCGAAAGCGTTTTGATACTGATTTTTTAACTTTGAGTTTCTTCATTTGTTGTAATTTTCCCTTTCTTTTTGACTGGTGTCAAAAGGGCAATTAGCTGTTTTCCTTCAAAATGCCCCTCTCGCTCCACTTTTCCGCCCTCTGATAATGCAACGATTACTTTTTTTAACACCTCTTGCCCAAATTCCGGATGGACAATTTGCCTGCCCACAAATTTAAGAACCAGTCGTACTTTATCGCCATCGTTCAAAAATTCTTTGCCCCTTCGAATCATGACGTCTAAATCATGATCGTTCATAAATGGCCCAAGCCTGACTTCTTTTGTTTCTGAGACTTTTGCTTTTTTCTTTTCTTCGCGCTTCTTTTTTTCTTGCTGGTACAAAAACTTTTTAAAGTCAATTATTTTTGCAACGGGCGGCAGCGCTTTTGGCGCAATTTCGACCAGATCAAGCGTTTGCTCTCTTGCTTTTTTTAGCGCTTCGAATTTAGATAAAACTCCGATTTGTTTGCCTTCACTGTCTAATACTCGAAGCGTGTGAGCAAAAATTCGCTCGTTTGTTCGATAAAACTTTCGTTCTTCTCGTTTGTATTTTTTAAATCTTTTTATCAATGTCTTGTTTTACTCTTTGTAAAAAGCGGGAAAGATCCATACTCTTTAGATCTTCCCCATCTTGAGTTCTTACCGAAATAGCAGCATTTGCCATTTCCCTGTCCCCTATTATACCCATCAACGGTACTTTTTGTAAAGTATGAAAGCGAATTTTGGCCTGCAAGGTTTCTTTCCGGCCATCCAGCTCTGTACGAACACCAGCATTTTTAAGTTCATGAACAATCTTTTCGCAAGCTTCAAAATGTCTATCGGCAATGGGTAAAACAGCAACCTGAACAGGCGAAAGCCAGAGGGGGAACTTTCCTTGGTAATGTTCAGTTAAGATTCCTATAAAACGTTCCATGGAACCAAAGATTGCTCGATGAATCATAACTGGACGTTTCTCTTCCCCATTACTATCGACATATACAAGTTTAAACGCTTCAGGCATATGAAAATCCAGCTGGACTGTTGCGAGCTGCCATTCTCGTCCCAATGAATCTTTAATATGAGCATCAATCTTTGGGCCGTAAAAGGCACCATCTTTATCTTTTATAGAATAATTAAGGTTTTTAGACTTTAATGCCTCTTCTAGGTCTTTTTCTGCTGTTTTCCACCCTTCTTCTGTTCCGGCAAATAATTCTGGTCGGGTTGCAAGCCGAAAATCCATCTCAAATCCAAAAATTTTGTACACTTTCATCATCATTTCCAAAATTGATTGAATCTCTGGGAGAATTTGATCTTCTCCGACGTAGAGATGAGCATCGTCCATGGTGATTTGCCGGACTCGTAACAGTCCATTCACTTCTCCAGATTTTTCTCGTCTGTGCAATCTTCCAATTTCTGAAAGTCGAAGCGGTAATTCTTTGTAGCTTCGTTGCCTGAACCGATATATAATAGTTGATTCTGGACAATTCATGGGTTTGAGTGTATATGAAATGCCTTTTGTATCATTTTCTTCATCCGAAAGAATGAGATTATACATATTGTGTTCGCCAAATTTTTTAAAGTGACCCGATTCTTTAAACAGTTGGCTTTTTACCATGATTGGTGTTGACGTTTCTAAATATCCTGCTTTTTCTGTGAGTTCTCGAATAAATTTCTCAAGTTCTTTAAAAATAATCATGCCTTTTGGTAACCAAAAAGGAGCGCCGGGAGCGTATTCATGAGTAAAAAATAACTCTTGCTCCTGCCCGATTTGTTTGTGGTCTTTCATTTGTTTGTCATCCATAGCTTTACTATAACAAAAAGTGTTTAAAATCACTATAGTCATTCGAAAGTTGTACAACATGTTTTTCTTTTTTGGAAAATGCAATTAAACGTTTTGGCATGGGAATATCAATACCAAGTATTTCTTCGATAGTGTCTTTAAATTTTGCCGGATGTGCAGTTTCTAAAAAGACGCTGCAGCCAGGTTCACTTGTTTGTTTTTTATACTCCATAAGCCCGAGGTACGAAACAGCGCCGTGCGGGTCTAAAATATAGCCATATTTTTTATAAACATCTTTGATCGCTTGTTTAATTTCGGTGTCAGAAAAACTGACAGCCCAAACATCATTTTTTAATTTTTTAACATCGCCGTTATATAAATCTAAAATGCGTGGCATATTGTTTGGGTTTTCAACATCCATTGCATTTGCAATGGTTTGCTTGGAAGATTTTGGTTCATACACGCCAGTTTTTAGATACCTTTCAAAAACATCATTTTTGTTGGTTGCTGCGATAAATTTTTTGACCGGCAGCCCCATGCGTTTTGCCAAGAGTCCTGCGGTTAGGTTACCAAAATTGCCAGAAGGAACCGAAAACACCACCGGCAGATCTCTACAGGTTACTTTTGAATACGCATCAAAATAGTAAAACAGTTGCGGTAGCAGTCTGGCAATATTTATGGAATTTGCCGAGGTAAAATGTCGTATGTTCGCAAGGTCGGGGTCAGCAAACGCTTCTTTTACTAATCGTTGGCAGTCGTCAAACGATCCGCTCACTTCAATTACGCCAATATTTTTACTCCACGTTGTTAGCTGTTGTTCTTGCAGAAAACTCACTTTGCCCTTTGGATATAACAAGACAACATCAATATTTGGGATTTGGTAAAAACTTGCTGCAACAGCGCTACCAGTGTCTCCTGATGTTGCAACTAACACAACCAGTTGTTTCTTGGTTTTTTCTAAGAAATAAGAAAGAATGTGTGCTAAAAACCTCGCGCCAAAATCTTTAAATGAAAGTGTTGGCCCGTGGAATAATTCTAGCGAATAAAGATTTCTATCAATCGAAACCAATGGCAAAGGAAAATTCAGAGATTTTTCGATAATACTTTTTAATTTTTGTGCTGGTATTTCGTCTTTTAAAAACGCATGAGCAACCTCGTATGCAATTTCGGCAAAGGTAAGTTTTTCGATATGTTCAAAAAAATCGCTTGGCAGCTGTGGAATTGTTTGGGGCATAAACAGCCCGCCACCCTCTGCTAATCCAGAAAAGACTGCTTCTTTAAACGAAAACAAGTTCTTTTTATTTTTCGTGCTATAAAATTTCATATAAACATAAAAAAACCTCCCTTTGGGGGAGGTCATATTCTGCACGCGCAAGATTCCCTCCCTTAGGAAGAAGGTTGTGTCATTGTGCAAATGCGAGAATGCAAAATCATATATCTGATGTTAGCTTATCAGTAAAAACTTTTTTTGTCAACAATCATTTCCCAACCTGTGGGTTGTGTTGTAGCACGTAGGATAGAATATTTGAAATGAATTCACCAATAAACGGAACCACATTTACGTTTTTTGCCAGAAACCCAACAAGAAAGATAATAATAGAAAGTCCTAACGTTGCGCCAAGCGCCCAAGTGATGCCGCCTAAAAAGTTATTAAACATCATTTCTTTTTTGCTTCGGTAAATATTGTTATAGTTTCGGCCTGGTTCGGTGGTTTTTTGTACAGCGGTTTTAAATTTTGCCATAGGGATAAAGTATAAAGGAGCAACTCTACTGTGTCAACTCTTATTCTCTTTACAACCCAAGCGAGTCACCTATTTCCTGCATTGCAGAAAGGGTGATTTGCACAAAGTCTCCGAGCGTTATTCCCAAATGCTGCTCACAGTTTTTAATCGATTCTCTATCTGCACCTTTTGCAAAAGATTTTTCGCTAAACCGTTTTAGGACAAAATCTGCTGTAATAGAAGCAAGTTTTTTATCAGGCCCACCTGCAACGCTCCTGCCCGACACGCTTTGCGAGTCAAGGCGGGCGGGTGCGCTAGCATTGCGGGCAGGAGAAATTAAGGCTGTGGCGACAATAAGCCCGGTTAGTTGGTCGCAACAAGCAATTGCCCAATCCATTGCAGACTTTGGTAACACTTTTGTGTACTGATAGTTATGCGATTTAATCGCGTGTTTTATGTCTTCGGGAAAGGGTGTATCTTCTTTTTCAAAAAGCAAAAGCCCATGAACTTCTGGATGTCCTTTTGCTAATTCGTAATCTGCATCGTGTAAAAGCCCTGTAATCCCCCACTTTTCTTCTTCTGCCGCGTCGTAACTTGCGTCTTTATAAAGGTATTTATAAATTCCCTTCATTGCCGCTTCCGCAGCCAAGGAATGTTTTATTAAATTAACATTCGTCAAATATTTTGTCAGAATTAAATACGCTTCGTCTCTTGTCATAATTTTTCTCCAAAAATAGATTCAAATCGTCCTTCGTATAAGGCTTTTCTAATTTCTGCTGGGTTAAAAACTCTTCCATTCATTGCGACATAAATTCCACTTGGTAAATCTTGAACTCGTGCAATTGCGTAGCCTAAATTAAATGATCCATCTGACGGAGAAAATCCATCTATTGGGATGTACGATCCGGTAAAAACAATTGTTTGATCTTTACGCTTGAGGTTTGCTTGTAAATATCTTGCAGAATCAGGCATTGTATAGGTTCCATGCGTGACAATAATATGGCTATGAGGACTCTCTTCTACCGTTTTTAGCAAATTTTTCATATCCTCATCGCTTAAGCTTCTACTATCTTTCATGCATATTTCTGTAAATTCAGTTTTTATGTAAAGCTTAAGAAGGCCAAAGACACGAGGGATGATTGAGTGCTCTAAAGGCACGACAGTATCCTTTGTGCCTTCGTAGTAGGAATCAATTGTGCCTCCCGTAAAGAGAAAATGAATTACATTATTGTTATCTTTAATATCTTTTTTCATGGTGGGCGGTATAGGGGTCGGACCTATGACCTTTCGCATGTCAAGCGAACGCTCTACCACTGAGCTAACCGCCCATTCTGACTACTTTTTCACAATATTTCTGCGCGATGTACATTATCTTACGCTGTAATGCAACATTACCACACCGTAGTACACATACACCATTATAATGTGAATATGTAGTTGATCCGATTGTTCTTTTGTCAATTGTTGTATATCCGAAATTTTCTAAAGGGAGATTTAGTTTTTGAGACCAGTACTTTTTGATTATATTAGGATTTTGATCCGCTCTCAAGTGAAGCTCACACCTTATTGATTTTCTATCGATTTTGAAATTATTCAGGAAGATGTGTATGAAGAACTGAAGAATTAATGGATTAGAGTTTCCAATTCCAAGTTCTGGATTAGCCTTGAAGCCTTCTCCCAAATATAGCATTGCCAAAGCTAATTCTTGAATTGATTTGTTTTCAGTGTCTATGTTAGAAAGTAGATTTACTGCTTTTTCCTCCGCGTCTTTTAAACGATTAATTTTTTGTTGATTATGCCATAGTACAGCCTTAGCTCTAGCCTGTACAAGATAATCTTTGCGATTATTCTCTAGTTTAATTTTCTGTTCGGAAGTTAAATTAATATGTTTAAGCCATCCGCTTAGAGTAGACCTGGGAATATGCAGAGATTTTTCAATAGTTTTTATAGAAGTACCTTTTTTTCTCATCTGAATTGCTTCCGATTTTAAATAAAACCATTGAGAGATCATAACTTTTTATATTGGAAATAACTTCTCTAATCCAATTACATTCCTAATAGTCTCGATTTTATCAGATTTCGATTCTTGTTACAACACAAGCTTGTCTGTTGTATAATCGAAAGCAATGAGAGATCCAAGGGAAGCTCTTGGTCGCGTTTTTAATCCAAATTTTATTCGAGTGCTTTTTTTTCATAGGCAGTAGTATACTATATTTTTAATTCTTTTCGTTTTTATGGAAGACGTTACAGATCTCTTAAAGTTTTTAGAAAAGGGAGACACGAAAGCAACCAGAAAACTATTAGCAGATAGTGATGATTATATTGAGGCAACCATGAACGAAGTTGCAATTTCTAGAGGTAATAGCAAGCATCCGATTGTAAAAACGATTGGAGCAGAAAATTGCCTTATCCTTGCTCTTTGGGATAAAGCAAGCAAAACTGGCGGAATACTGCACATGATTGAAGAAGATTCTCCTCCTAACCATTATAGTGTAAATATTTCTCGATTTTTTGAAGCATTACAAAGAAACGGCGTGAAAGACTTCTCGCAATTGCGAGTACATTTGCTTGGTGGCTATCCGGGTACAGCAATTTATGATGGAACGTTAGCGGAAATAGGTAAACACACAAATATAAAGAAAAATATTGTTGCTAATGAGCGAACCCGACATACAGTTCCTGGAAGACTTCCAGGATTTAGTGTTGCACTCGATACACGAACAGGAGAAGTATTTAATCTTGATGTGCGTCCCAATCCAAATAAGGACGCACGGTTTTTTACGAGATCGGTTACTGGCACTGGCCCACAGCCATCACAAGATCCACGTTCGCTTCGCTAACTATCTACAGAATTGAACAATCATTCAGAGGGTTCTCTTTCCCTTTTACTAAAATGAGACCTGTTTACTTTCTAAAAACTGAATTTGATCCATGATTTCCTGTCTTTTTCTTTCCAGTGTATCTTCTCTAATCTCACCTTCTTGTCTTTTTCTTTCCCAGTCTGCTAATTTATCTCTTCGTCTTCGGATAAATTCAGCTGTTCTTTCGTTGGCGGATAAAGCATGTTTAAGTTTTCTCGGTTGTCTTGGGGCAACGGCTCGTCTTGCTTTTTCTGTTACGTCTCTAAGTGCAGGTTTAGTTGGCTCTTGTGGATAGAACGCATCGAGTTGTTGGTGGAATGGATGAGCTTGTTGAGAATATTCCGTACTGGTTATAATTCTTCGATCGCGTAATGTACGAAGACGGTTGATTTCTTTATAGATTCCACGTTGCTCTTTTTTTGCATCTCTGATTTGGGGTTCTGCTGTGGGGAATGCCACAATTACTCCAGATTGCGGGATATGTTCTGACCCAACATCTGGGTTGAGAGGTGATGCTTCAACAGCATGGGAAGCCCTAGCTCTAAAACTGACGTGTTCTCCACCTTGACTTAAATGATCTGGTCTTCTCATACAACAAAAAAATCTCCCTGGTTTGGGAGACTTGTTCTTATTTTCTTAAATTTGGTTTTGTCTACTTCATCGTTTCTCCCAAACCACTCGCTTCTCCAAGAAGGAGAATGCCAGTAAGGATAAGGAGAAAATCTCTATTCATACTAAAACTATTATAAATAACAGTGGAGTTGTTGTCAAGGATTACCCAACTTGGGTTGCAACAGAGCGTTCATTGCTCATGCCAAAACTTGTTCCATGTTTTTTAAACATGTTCCAATACTGTTTTTGGCCTTTTTTGCTCTTTACGGCATTAAGCCATGCACCAGAATCTTCGATTTTTACTCGTGCTTGGCGAACTAATGTTAAGACAAAGCTAAAAAAGGAGACGTGGTATTTTCCAACTTTTTTAATTCGCTGCTCCGAAACCACCTCTTTAAAAGTAACTTCCATTTGTGCAGAGGTTGCAATGAGCCGTTTTAACTCGCCAAAAATTTCCTGCACCTGTGCTTCGATAAAACGCTCTGTTTTTACTTCTGCGGTTTTTTCTGCGTGGAGGATTTCTTGGCGATAGTTGTACCCTGGATCAACATCAAAAGAGGGCTGTTGTTCTTGCTGCTTCTTTTGCGAATGCTTTGAAAAATCTATTTCTTCTCCTTCGGAAAGCTCGCCAGAAGTATTTTTGTGTTCACTTTTTACACTTCCGCCCAAAAGCTGTTCCCAAAGATCCGAAATACCATCTTGAATAAGGTCAGAGCCAAAGGAATCTTTTACACCCCCGGCAACGTCTCGGAAAGACTCAACCGGGTTTGTGTCTATAAATTGATTCTGATGTGTTTTTGGTTTTATGCCTGCCATAGCGCCTTTACCCTATCACAAATTGCGCAAGAAATCAAGGGTTTTTTGCTGCCTTAAGATTTGTGCTAACATGTATCTGTTTTTCTCTAAGTTTGCTTTTTCTTGTGGATTTTTTGCAGCTTGAACCGCTTCTTCTACCTCTTTTGGTTCAACAACGATTTTTTCTGTTTCGGCGATTTTTACTAGGGAAAACTCAAGTTTTATATCTGTTTCTGCTTTTTTTCGGTATTCTTCTTGCAAAGATTCTGCGCTTCTTCCCGTTGAAGACAAATATTGATCAAGCGAAAGCCCGAGTTTTTTAATGTCGTCTATGGTATGGGCAAGTAATCGATCAACCTCAGTATCAAGTAAAATCTGTGGAATAGTTACTTGGACACTATCTAAAAGCGCTTTGACAATATCGTCGAAATTTGGTTTTTGTTCCTCTTTCCCTGGGATAATAATCTTGGCTTTGGCAGTAATTTTTTGAATATTTTCTTTGTACGCTCCAAGATCAATGTCTGGTGTTTCGCAGGTTAGTGTGTTAAATTGCCAATCCTTACCTTCCTCGAGGGTTTGAATATGAATTTTTGGATTCATAATCGGCTTTATTTTTTGTTCTTCGACTGCTTTTACATAATAGGTTGGGAGTAAGTTTTTTAGCACTTCTTCTTTTATTTTTTCGTTGTCAAGTTTGTCTTCCACAAGCTTTTTGGGCGCTTTGCCTTTTCGAAAACCAGGAATATTAGCAGCTTGTGCCATTTGCTCTACAATTTTTTCTCGCGTTTTTGCAACCTCACTTGCTGGAATGGTAATGGTAAGTTGTAGGGTTCCGTTATCTTGTTTTGTTAATGCCGAAATCATAATCAATTCTCAACTTCTCCTGTGCGGATGGAGGGACTTGAACCCCCAAGACCTTTTAGGTCAATAGGTCCTAAACCTATCGCGTCTGCCAAGTTTCGCCACATCCGCGCTTGCTATCCGCAGGACAATTATACACTACTTAGATTGTGAGCGAAAGGTATTGCGCGCTTGGTTTCTCTGCTTCGGATTGAATTTGATTCATAAAAAACTCAACTCGGCTTGCCCATGTTGGCGAAGCAGCATAGATTCTACCAATTGCGTAGACATCGTCTGTACCAAGTCGCTTTACGTAGTTTTCTCCTAACCCCTGAGAAATAGTTTCGATAGCTTCATTCCAAGAAGTAAATCGCTTGGTTTGATCACCATAAATACCCCATCCCCAGCCGTTGTACGAGTTGTACGGAATATTCTTCCCAAACGTAGACTCTACTCCAGAAATAGCAACTAAGAGTTTCCAGTCAATATTGTTTGCATCTGCAGTTTCAACCAGCTTCCCAGCGTAAGGAGTAAGCGGAGAATCTCTGGTCTCTAAAAATGCCTTGAGTGTTTTTACTCTCGTGTCTGTTTTACCAACAGGAAGGGGTTTTGCCACGACAGCAGCATCTGCTATTTTTTCAGCTGCTTGTGTGGTGGGGATTACCGAATGAAGAAGAAAAATGATTGAGAAGAGAAAAAGAATAAACTTTTTTTCCATTAAAAAATCCTAACGTATGCGGTTTAAGGGCATACCTTAGGATCTAAGAGGGATTATATCACATGACTATAGGTTTGTCAAGCCCCCTACTACGGGACTCCCAAGGCCCGCTTTGCCCCGAGGCGAGCTAATTCGAGGTTAGAGTAAGCTGGTCCATAAAGTGGTTTACGCTTTGTGCCCAGCTTCCGTTGCTGCTTGGCGTATACACAGCCATGATCTCGGTTGGTGTTGTGAGGCCTTTTCCTTTGTACTCTTTGGCAAGGGCTTTGGTGACTACCTCTATGCCCTCGGCAAGAGATGTAAACTGTTTGACCTTGCCTCCATAAATACCAAATCCCCAACAGTTATTCGAGCCCTTGGGTGCTTTTGCACACAAATTTGACTCTTGCATGGCTATGGCTGGAATAAGGCGGAAATCAAGATCATGGGCATCTGCAGCCTTCACAACAGTATTGGCAAATGGTTCAAGTGGCGAATGGTATCTTGCAAAAAACTGTCTTACAACTTCTACCCGTGCATCGCCTTGATCAATTGAAGGCGCAAAAATGTTTTGATTTGTGGGAAGCGCAGCAAAAGAAACAGTGCGTGGCGGTAAAAAGAGGAAAAAAGAAGGAGCAAGCGGGTTTTTTTGGTAACTTACGAATGTAAAAAGCACGAGGGAAATTATAATAACGAGGGGCGAAAGCACGAGAAAAATGGCAAACGGAAATACTTTACCCATTATCTTCTATCGTGCAAAATTTTTAGCAGTTTGTCAAGTTTGTCTTCGTTTGTTACAATCAGGAAACTCTGGCCGAGGTGGCGAAATTTGGTAGACGCGCACGCTTCAGGTGCGTGTTCCGAAAGGATTGGGGGTTCGAGTCCCCCCCTCGGCACAAAATACAGAAAATGATTCCTGAGATAATTGGTATACGCTAAAACCTTGAGTATTATGGTATTATTTCAATAATGGAGTGGAATGCTGATCTTGCGTATGCGGTAGGTTTAATTGTTACAGATGGTAGTTTATCTAAAGATGGTAGGCACATCAATTTAACATCAAAAGATGTTGATCAAATTAAGACTTTTGCTAAAATTTTAAACCTAACAAATAAGGTAGGGATAAAGAGAAGTTCTTATAACCCTAACGGTCAATATTTCCAAATACAATTTGGGAATGTTAAGTTTTATAGATTTTTATTAAAAATTGGTATATTTCCCAATAAAACAAAAACAATCGGAGTTGTGAAAATTCCTATAAATTTTTTCGCTGATTTTCTGAGAGGTCATCTGGATGGTGATGGATTTACTTATTCCTATTGGGATAAAAGATAGAAAAATAGTTTTATATACTGGTTTTATCTCAGCAAGTAGAACTCACATAGAATGGTTGAAAGATGAAATTAAGGCAAATTTTGGATTAGATGGAGTAATTAGGTTTAATGTTCGGGCCTATAGGTTGATGTATGCAAAAAGAAGCTCAATTATTTTACTAAAAAAAATTTATTATCGAGAAGGTTTACCATGTCTTGAAAGGAAACGCTTTAAAATTGAACAAGCTCTGGGTATAATAAGCAAACAAGCGGACGTGCTGAAATTGGTATACAGGCTAGATTGAGGTTCTAGTGCTAGCAATAGCGTGGAGGTTCAAGTCCTCTCGTCCGCACCCGAGAAGAGTGACGAGTCAGAATAGAGCTGTTTAGCTTGATAATTCAAGCTATTCGTAGGTTCAATCCAGAGGTTTTGCTCCCACAGCTCTTTTTTGATGCGATGGATGGCTATAAAGGTATTTTTAGCCTGGATTTTGAGTTTTTGGTTCTGTAATTTGAAGTTCAAGCCAATTATCTCAACCACTTTTCTTTTGATAACCGGATCATCAATTTCGTAAAGCTCTTTTACGTGCATTGCAAATTTGAGCGTATCTTCAAAGAGCGCGTCCCAGTAACTATCGTCAGTATCAACGATCTCTTGCTTAACGATTTGTTCTTGCCTGAGTAGTTCTTCTTTTTTCTTTTTGTAGTCTTGCTCGTCGGGAAAGTATCCCTCATCCTTCATGTTCCTTAATTGGAACTTTTGATTTGATATTTCTGCCAGTCTTTTAGCTTGAGATTCCAGCACTTTGGCCATAGCTTTACCTTCGAGCTGGTTTTGTCGCTTTAATGCCTTTCTGAGCCATTCTACAAAGGCTGGGACTATTTCTACATCTTTAACATAACTTTGTACTTGCATATCCATTATTGTCTCAGAAATTGCCTTTTCCTTACAAGGACCTAACTTTCTCGTACAGTGATAATAAATAAACAGTTGATTATTCCCATTTTTGTAAGCTCTTAGATGTCTTTCGGCTGTAACAGTAGCATCGCATTCACCGCATTTAAAAAGTCCCATCAATGGTACTGCTTGTAAGGGAGCCTTCTTAGCACCTCTGTTTTTTATGAATGTTCGAATTCTATTATACTCCATCATGGACATAAGTGGCGGATGGTTTCCCTGATACAACTCACCGTGATACCGGAACATGCCGGTGTTGTATATATCTCTGAAGAAATGATATGCTTTTGACTTTGAAACAGGTGTACCGTCATTGCTTATCAACTTGTCGGCTGTCATGATCTCCAGAGTTTGCTCAACGGTAAAACGACCGGTTAACATAAGTTTTACCCATTCTCGACACTTATCCCAATTGAGAGGGTTTTTAATGACATCTTTTAATCCTTTTTCCTTCATCGGATCAAACATATAGCCCAAATGTGCAGCTGTAGG
>OBEQ012728150.1_pt1 | contig 12753 bp, 6 predicted proteins | sample 1670901 | NCBI WGS metagenome assembly OBEQ01 (sample SAMEA104232315, study PRJEB22302) | groundwater metagenome | biome: forest; feature: aquifer; material: groundwater | place: USA | collected 2011-08-07 | depth 5.4 m
AACGGGCCACCCGTGTTCACGTTGGTGATGTCATTCGGCTGGTTCGGCACATCCACCGTATAACAGTGATCGTCGACCTGCCGTCCCACGTCCAGTCCCCCGCCGAGCCTGATGCCCCTGGGTAGACGTCCGTTCGCGGCGAACGTGAACCCATCCCAATAGCGCTCCGGCTTCCCAAACTCTTTGGCGTTCGTGACGCGCAGCGTGCCGAGCGAGAAGAGCTGCGGCTGAATGTCGTAGTAGCCGCACAACTGGTTGCCGCCGCCGCCGGGCAAACGCTGATCGACCGGGGCGGTGATGCAGTACTCGTCGAAGCTCTGCGGGCCAATCAGTGTGTTCTCGGTCACGATGAAACTGCCGTCCCAGTTCCGGTTGTAGCCGGCACTCACCGACAGCCCCTGCGTCACTTCGTGCTGTAGCTCGACGTTGACGTCCCAGAGGTAGTCGCGGTTGCCCTTGGTGACCGAGTCGTCGAACAGCGTTGCCAAGGGGATGAACTTGCCGAAGTTCGCATTGGAAATCGGCCCGCACTCACCGTTCAAGGCGAAGTTCGCCAGCTCGCAGTCCGGGATGTAGTTCCCTCGACGGGGGTCGCCTACGGGGTAAAAATCGTCGTTCCAGTTGCGGAACGCCGTGTTGATCGATGAACTGAACGGATGGAAGCGGCGCGTCAGGTCGCTGCGGCTCAGCTGATTGAATCGGCCGATCGACGCCTTGAGCGCGGTACGACCGTCGCCGAAAACGTCCAGAGCGACACCCAGGCGCGGATTGATGTCGGTCCACTGAGGCACGCCTTTCAACTCGTCGACGTGACGGACCGGCACGTAGAGTCCGGCGGCCAGATCTGCAGATGGGAAGCCCATGCTCACGTAATCGAGGCGCAGGCCCAGGTTCAGGGTCAGTCGCTGGATCTTCCAGGCGTCCTGGGCGAAGATGCCGAGTTCGACGTTCTGGCGCTCCTGCTGCAGGAACGGCTCCGCCTGATACTGGAGCCGGAGCGGCTTCCCGTCGAGAAAATCGTAGTTCAGGCCGTCGGGACTATTGCGGCTCCGGGACTCGTCGTTGAACGCCTGCTCGTCGCCGATGCCCACCTTGATGTTGTGCGTGCCCGTCACATAGGTCAGCGAGAACCGCTCGGCGCTGCGACCCGTGCGCGCAATGGGCGCCGTGAGCAGCGACGTGGCACCGTAGCGAAAGTTGGTCCTCGTCTCGAGAATGGACCGGTCGTCTCGCGTCACGCCTTCTTCGGCGAAGTTGATCCAGTTCGCCACCTGCCAGGATCCGCCCGCCTCCAGGAGGATCTTGCTGGTCAGGGGCATCGTCCAGGTGCCTTGCACCACGCCGGACGGCCACCAATCCCAACCGCGCTCCGATTCGATCGCGTTCGCGCCGGTGAAGGGCCCCGTTGTGCACCGGCAGGACTTCTGGATGTCGAAGTAGAACTGGACGCGCTGGCGAGACGACGCCTGCCAGGTCGTTCGGAGCGAATTATTTCTGAACCAGTCGAAGCTCGCCGCCGGACGACTTGTGTCGGGCGCCATATTCGCAAAGGGCGTGCCCGGCTGCCCCGGGTAAAACAGTGTGGGCGTCACCGGATTGCCCGACTTGCCCTGAAGCGCATTGTAGAACGCACCCGGCTGGTTGACCCGCGAGCCCCAGCGGGCGATCGCTGCGAAGAACCACAGCTTGTCCTGCTTGATCGGGCCGCCAAGCTGCGCGCCCGCGCGGAAGATGCGCTGAACCTGAGCGCTCGAATTGATGCCGAACGACCGGAGCTTGTCGTCGATATTCGAACTCTGCATGTTGGCGTTCGAGTAATACCCGTCGAGGCCGCCGCGAAAGACGTTGCTGCCGCTCCTGGGAATCACGTTGAGCGACGTGCTGCCGGAGCCGGAATCGGCGCCCATGCCGGTGGTTTCCAACTGCAGCTCCTCGATGGTGCCGCTGTCGGTGATGTAGCCGACGCCGGACGCGGCGCCAATGAAATACTGGTTCCGGAAGCCGTCGAACGAGGCGCGGGTCCCGGTCTTACCGTGGAAGAAAGTGTAGGCGCCCTGAGCCGACCACGTATCGCGACTGCCACCAACGTCCGCCTGCGTGGAGGCAAAGCCGGGCGTCACATAGGCGAGCGTCTGCAACCCGATGTTGCCGGTCGGCAACGATTCGAGATCCTTCGTGTTGAGCGTTTCCTGCTGCCGGACGGTCTGGGTGTCGACGACCGGCGACGCCCCGGTCACCGTGATCGTTTCCGCCAGCGCACCGACGCTCATGCTCACATTCACGCTCGCCGTGAACCCCGAGCCGAGTACCACGCCCTCGCGCTTGACGGTGGAAAAGCCGGCCAGGGTGAACGTGACGGTGTACGCGCCGGGGCGCAGATCGACGACGCTGTATCGACCCTCGCCGTCGGTCGCGACCGCGCGGACTTTTTCAATCAGTGCGGGGCTCGCGGCTTCGACCGTGACGCCGGGCATCGGAAGCCCGGCGCTGTCGCGCACAACGCCGGCAATCCCGGATGCCTGCTGCGCCCATGCGGCCGGCGCGAACATCACACCGCACATGACAGCAACGAAGGCGATACCTGCGGGCCTCAATCGTCCGAGAGCATTTCGGGTCACTGAGCCTCCTCCGCGATAATCGTCGAGTGCCTTCTTGGCAACGTGGGGCTCACTCTAGGGAGGTTCTTATGGGCTGTCAAGTGTGGAATCACCGGCAGGTGTAGCAAAATGTCCGGCAGCGGTGACCTCCAAACATTCGGATCGCGGCAGGCTCGCCCTGGCGCCTTGGCACGCAGCCGCCGTCGCGCTCGTCGGGCTCTTCGGGCTCGCCGCTCTGGGCGCCACCCAGCCTCAGCCGGCGATCGTCTTCACCGACGTCGCCGACCGTGCCGGGATCGGCTTCGTTCATCACAACGGCGCCGCGGGCAACTTCTGGTACCCGGAACTCTTTGGCGGCGGCGTGGCCGTCCTCGACATCGACGGCGATGGCTGGCCGGACTTGCTCTTCGTCAACGGAAAAGACTGGCAGCCGGGCGGGCACAGCGCTCGACACGGACTGTTTCGCAATAACCGCGACGGCACGTTCCGGGATGTGCTCGCCGGCAGCGGTCTCGACGCGCTCAACGTCTACGGGCTGGGCGCCGCAATCGCGGACTACGACAACGACGGTCGCGACGACATCTTCATGACGACGGTGGACGGTGGACGGCTGCTCCACAACGAAGGGCACGGTACGTTCGCCGACGTGACAGCGGGGGCCGGCATCCGCAACACTCAGTTCGCGGTGAGCGCCGCGTGGCTCGATTACGACCGGGACGGGCGCGTCGACCTGTTCATCGGCAACTACGTTCAGTGGTCACCCGAGGCCGAGGTGCGATGCGGGCTCGGCGGAGAGCGCGGGTACTGCGGACCGGACGCCTACAAGCCTGTCGCCCCTCGGCTCTATCGGAACGTCGGCGGCGGCCGTTTCGAAGACGTCACGGCACGCGCCGGGCTCGACAGCCCCACCGACAAAGCGATGGGCGTGGCCGTCCTCGACTACAACGCTGATGGCTGGCCGGATCTGTTCGTGGGCAACGACCGTGTCCCCGCCAAGCTGTATCGGAACGACGGCCACGGCCGCTTCGTCGAGGTAGGCGTCCCGGCCGGTGTCGCGCTCAGCGAAAACGGCGCTTCGCGCGCCAACATGGGCGTCGACGCCGCTGACTACGACCGATCGGGACGCCCGCACCTGGTCGTCGGCAACTTCTTCAACGAAATGCTCGGTCTCTATCACAACGAGAACGGCAGGATGTTCGTCGACGCGGCGCCGCGCACGGAAGTGGGCCGGGCCAGCTTGCTGGCAGTGACATGGGCCGTCTTCTTCCTCGACTACGATCTCGACGGATTTCCGGACATCTTTGCCGCTAACGGCGGGACCGACGAGTCTCAGGTGAGGGATGCACGAGCGCGCGTGAGCCAGCCGCCTCTCCTGTTCCGGAACCTTGGCAACGGGACATTCGAAAACGTGACAGCCGCGCTCGGCGCCGCCTTCAACCGTCCGATGATGGCGCGAGGCGCCGCGTACACCGATTTCGACGGCGACGGCGATCTCGACATCGCGGTGTCAACATTGAACGGCCCAGCGCACCTGTTTCGAAACGACGGCGGCAACGTCCGCCATTGGCTGCGCGTGCGGACGATCGGATCCCGGTCGAACCGCAGCGGCATCGGCGCCCGCGTGCGTGTGACGAGCCTGTCGGGCACGCAGTGGCAGATGGTGCACAGCGGCTCGAGTTACGCCTCGCAGAGCGAGCTCACGCTGACCTTTGGTCTCGGCGCGGACACGCGGGTGTCCAGGATGGAGGTCGAGTGGCCGTCCGGACGAACCCAGACATTCGAGGATCTCGCTTCGAATCAGGTCGTCGGTATCGACGAAGTGCGGGGCCTCATCGCGACGCGTCACGATCCGCGTCCGTAGGGGCGGCAGCGACGTGGAAACGGCTCTTAGTTAGCGGCCGTTCGGCGCCGCTCGCGCCACGCGGACCAGCTCCTCTTCGATAATGCGCTTGAAGAACTCGAACGGCGGCAGGAACGGCGGTGGCGCCGGCGCCAGCCAGCCGTTGATCAGAAATCTGGGGCTGGCCGTCACGCCGTAGCGCTGGGCCTCCTCGAGCGCCCGGCGAATCGGATCCTTCAACATTCCGCCATCCACGCACACGTCGAACACGCGGCGGTCCAGCCCAACATCGCCGGCGATCTGCTTCAGGCGGTCTGTGCCGAGTCGACCGGGCTGCGACACGACCGCGTCGTGATACGCCCAGAACCTGCCCTGCGCATTCGCGCAAGCCGCCGCCTCGGCCGCGCCGAAGGACTCCGGCCCGATCGCCGGCAGGTGCTTGAACACGAATCGCACTCTCTCGCCGAAGGTGTCGCGCACCTTGCCGAAGACCTGGGCGAACCTCGCGTACTCCAGACTTTGGAAGTCGCCGAACGCGACGATTTCGATCGGCGCCTTCGCCGGCCCGAGCGCCACATCCTGAGACGTGCTCTCCACGCGCACGCGCGGCGGCGCCAGGAACACCTCCGCGCGCGTGGAGACTTTCATGAGCTCCTCGACGTAGTTCATCTTCGCGAGCTCGGGTTCCGTGATCCGCTGCAGCCAGGCGCGGAGCGCCGGCCGCATCTGCTCCAGGTCTGCACCGCGGGTTCGGTCGCCGAGGCTTTGGTAGAGCGCGAGCACCGCGGATTCCGGCGTGGTCACGATGCGCTTGGGAATCTCTTCGTCGAGCAGTGCCTGCACGGTCATGCCGCGAGCAGACGCTTCGCGGGCGAGCAGCTCGTTCATCACAAGCCGATCGGCGGCACGGCGGCGATTGTCGTAGAGCTCGCGGCTGAGACCGGCATACGCGCCCGGATCCGTGCGTCGCCACTCCTGATCCACGTCCGCAACAGTAATCACGCGGTCGCCCACCTTTGCCGCTGGCTCCGCGCCGGACGGTCCGAGTATGGCGGGAACCGGATCGCTCGCCTCGCCGGGCTTCGGCCTACCGGTGCCGAGCGTGAGCTGGAAGGAGCCGTTCTCGGCGGCCGACGGTCCACGACTCACGGTGAGCAGGTAGGTGCCAGGCGGCATCAGGCTGACCGGCACGGCCGAGAAGATCTCGGCGTCGGTCGCGTACCGCACAGTGACCGGGACGAGATCGAGCGTCACGAGCGGGCGCCCACCGCCGAAGTTCGCGCCCGCGATCGTCAGCGTCTGACCACCGGAGTCAGACACCGCGCCGGTCACGACGAGCTGCGGCGCCTGCGGCTGCTGGGCGGCAGCGCCTATGAACACATGTGGGTAGTGTCCGCCGTTAGGCGGACCTTGTCGGGTCCGGCTGAAGCCGGACACTACCAAAGACGGCGCCGTGAGCACGAGCGCGAGCGTGAGTACGAGGCGGAAAAGGGGCCGTACCGGGGTACGGCCCCTTTTCGGGCGTGATGCGCTCATGGAATTTCGCCTGCAGGCCACGGCGTGCGACAGGGCTGGCGGCGTTCGTACAGCTCCAGATTGGCCGCGAGTCGCGTCGCGACTTTCTGGAGGCCGGCATCCTCGGCGCCGCGCATCAGATCCCGCTGCACTCTGGCGGCTTCCTCGTACCGCGCCGCGGCCGCGAGCGCCATGGCCATGGTCTCGCCCAGGTCGAGTGTCCGCTGCTCTTTGCTCAGCAGCTCGCCAACCAACGCGATCGCCCGATCGCCGTCGCGCAGGCGATCCTCAGGCGACGCGGCGAGCAGCCGCGCGAGCCCGCGCGCGAATACCGGCTGCTCCGGGAATGCCTTCACGTCGGCTAGCAGGCGATCGAGGGCCTCCTGATAGCGTCCAAGTTGTACCAGGGCCATCGCGCGCCCGAACCGGGCCTCGGTCTGGTTCGCGTTCTCGGCGAGAACCTGTTCGTAATGCGGCAGCGACTCCTTCGCGCGATCCACGCGCCGCAGACTGATGGCGAGCCGCAGGCGCGCCTCGGCATAGCCCGGCCGGGCGCGGAGCGCGGCCGTGAATCGCTCGATCGCCGCCGCGTGGCGGCCTGTGTCCTGGAGCATCACGCCGAGGCTGAACTGCGCCGGGTGGTAGTCGGGTGACGCGCGCACGACCTGCTCGAACTGCGCCTGAGCGCCCGACGGGTCTCCCATCATGAACATCACCGTTCCCAGGCGATGCCGTAGCGCCGCACTGTCGGGCGCCAGATCGAGACCCTTGCGGAACAGCGCCGCAGCCTGCGGCCACTGCTTTGTGTTGAGCGCCCGAATACCTCGCGATTCGTAGGCCTGGGGACTGTCGAGCAGCTCCTCGAGATCCACGATCAACGGATCGGCTGGAAGAATTTCATGGTTCTTCCGCTGCGCGATCTGCGCCTCGGCATGCTTCAGATCACCGAGGCCGCGGTACGCCAGGCCGAGCGGATAGTGCGCACCCGCTGCTTCGGGGTCCCGCTTCAACACGTCTTCCAGATACTCGGCCGCGCGGCGGTACTCCTGCCGAGCCAGCGCGGTGCGGCCCAGGCCGAATCGCGCGGACAGCGAGGCGGGTTCGTTCGACAACGCCTTGGCGAACCGCGGCTCGGCTTCGTCCGCGCGCCCCTGCGCCAGCGCCACGTCACCCATCCACACCAGCGTGGCCACATCGTCCGGACGAAGTTCGAGCGCCTGCGCGAAGAAGGTCCTCGCCTGGTCGAGATCACCGCGCTTGCGATAGCGGTGCGCGAGATAGTAGGGCCAGCGGTAATCGTTGGGCGCGAGCGTCCGGGCGTTGAGGAAACACGGCTCGGCCGCGTCCGGATAGTCGGCGGCCGTCAGGAGCTTTCCTAACTCGCCGTAGGCATCGGCGAGCGTCGGGATCGACGGGATCGACGCGATCGGCGTCTGGCGATTCTCCAGCTTCGCCGACAGGGACGCGTGAGCGTCGCGTATCTGTTTCTGCACCGACGACACCATCGTCGACAGATCCGGCAGCGACACCGGCAGCAACGCTCGGCCGTCGGGAGCGGTCGGCGAGGATCGCTCGCTCCTCTCTCGCGACCCGTCTCGCGACCCCTCTCTCGATCCGACCGGGCGCTGCGCCGGGGCCCCCGGCGCGCGGTTTGTGCGCGTTGGGGTGGCTGATCCCGCGTCGGGGCCCGACGTGCACGCGGCGCCCGCCAGCGTGCAGGCCACCGCCCACGCAACAACGCCGTTCAGCGCACCTCGCGTCACCGTCCGCTGCCTTCCGTCAACGTGATCCATCGATCGACAGCGACGTCCGACCACTTCTCAACGTGGCCGCTCGGCCACTGCACCTGCACGTTCGGTTTCTCCGCCGACCGCCCCAGCCCCACGAGCACCCTCGGGTCGTTTGCGGATCCGTAGCTGCCGTCCGACCGCACGCGGCGCCAGAGTGTGGATCCTTCGCGGCGAATCACGGCAACCCTGGCGCCCAGCATGTCGCGGCCCTGTGTGCCAACGATCCTCATTCCCAGCCAGTGATTGCGGTTGCCGATGTTGTTGACGAGCAGGCGGAGCCGCCCTCCGTCGTTGCCCACGACCACGTCCACGTCGCCGTCGTTGTCGATGTCGCCGAACGCCGCGCCACGACCCACCTCCGACAGCGTGAACGCGGCGCCGGCCCGATCGGTGACGTTCTCGAATCGGCCGTTGCCGAGGTTGCGGAGCAGCACCTTCCGCTGGTCGTACGGAAACGGCAGTTTCGGCCGTCCCTCGTTGGCGACGATCGTGCCGTTCACGACGAGGAGGTCGAGCCACCCGTCGTTGTCGAAGTCGAACCACGCGGTACCCCAGCCGGTGTACGGCAGGCTCAACGCTCCGAGCGACGACGCGGCGCTGGCGTCTCGAAATCTCCCCGATCCGTCGTTGACGTACAGGTTGGCGCCCTGACCCGTGAGCTCGGTCATCACCAGGTCCTCGTCGCCGTCGCCGTCGAAGTCGCCGGCGTCAACGCCCATGCTCGCCTCGGCCTTACCCTCGGCGGTCAGCGCGACCCCGGCGAGGAGCGCCGTGTCTTTGAACGTGCCGTCACGTTGATTGATCCACAGCAGATTGGGTTCGCCATCATTGGCGACGTAGATGTCGATCCATCCGTCGCCGTTGAAATCGGCCGTCACGACGCCGAGTGCCGGCCCGAATTTTCCGCCGATGAGCGCCTTCGCGCTCACGTCCACGAATGTTCCGTTGCCGAGGTTTCGATAGAGCCGATCGGACCGTCCCCCGTAAATCTGCGGCGGGCAGTAGTCCCGCGCACCGGCCATGTTGGGACACTTCCGATCGTCCTTCAGCGTGTAGTTGACGTTGTTCCCGACGTAGAGATCCAGCCAGCCGTCGCGATCGTAGTCGAGGAACGCCGCCGAGACCGCGACGCCGGGCTCGCCCTGAATGCCGCTGCTCTTCGATACGTCCGTGAAGGTCCCGTCGCCGTTATTGTGGAACAGCTGGGTCGTGCCAAAGTTGGTGAGCAGGAGATCGACCCAGCCGTCGTTGTCGACGTCGGCGGCCGCGACGCCGAGACCGTACTGATTCGCGGTGATGCCGCTCTGCTCGGTCACGTCGGTGAAGTGCAGCACGCGGCTGCCGTCCGCACGGACCTGCAGATCGTTGCGGAACAACCGGCCGGTGAGGCGCTTCGAATCGTGCGGGGGAACCAGCGCGGTCCGCGGATCCGTCTGCGGCCCCAGCATCCGTCCCTGCACGACGTAGACGTCGAGATCCCCGTCGTTGTCGTAGTCGAGCAACGCGACGCCCGGCGGCAGGATTTCGGGATAGTAGAACTGCCCAGAGGCGCCATTGACGTGGACGAAGTCGAGGCCCGTGGCTTCGGCACGGTCGGTGAACCACTCGTCTTGTGCGGGCGCCCCGCGGGTGTGCTCCTGCGCCACCGGGGAACCCGCCCGGTTCGAATCGCGGGTGCATCCCACCAATCCGAGCGCCAGAAGCACGGTCACGGAAGCAATGGTCGAACGACGACCTGGCACCATCGGCGAGTTGAAGCGGAGGATAGCATATCGGTTTGACTCACACGCGCCAGCGTTGGAACGCCAAGCCCGCGAAGCCCGCAAAGAAGGTTCAGAAGCGGAACAGTCGATTGACTTTGACGATGAACGCGCGGTTCTGCAGGTCGGGAAATCCGTGCGCGAGCGTGTCGCGGTCCTCGTTGTAGACGACGAACAGCTCGCTCCCGGGCCGGTACTCCCAGCGCAGCCGCACGTTCGCGCTGGTGCGGCGCGTGGTCGAGTTGTACTGCACCAGCGCGCTCGCGAACATCAGCGGCGTCATCGTGTAGGTCACGCGCGACCCGACGAGATTGGTGGTGAAGGATCCGCCGGGCAGATCGATCCAGTTGATCGAGATGGTCGGCTCGAGCGAGAACCGTGGCGTCAGGTTGACGCGCGTCTTGCTGAACCCGACGCTGGTCCGTTGGCCGTTATAGAACGCGCCGTGTTCGACCAGGAGGGTGCCCGACACCGGCCGCTGCTGGCCGAAGGCGTACCCAACCCGACCGGTGACGAAATCGTACCCGCCGACCGGAATCTTCGCCGCCGGCGTGACGGCGAACGGCTGCGCGAGTCGCTCGAAATCGTCGAGGAGGCCCACGCTGAATCGGTCGCTGTTCTGCAGCTCGATGGCAAACTCGCCATCCGTGGTCCGCGTCTGCAGCGACCCGGCGCCGTTCTCGATGTAGGTGTAGGTCCCGATGCCGGAGAACTTGCGGACGGACGTGATCCGTTTCGACCGCGGACTGAAACGGAGCTGACCGACGTGCTCGCGGATGTTGCCGCGACGGACGAACCCGACCTCGGGATTGAAGCTGTCGCCGACGACGAGGCGATCGAGCTGGACGCCGTAGCGATCGCCGGCGTACTCCATCTGCGTCCGGTAACTGGTGTCCTTTCCACCGAGGCTGGAGGTCCGCGTCTTCGCCCAGTACGTGTTGAACGACAGGTTGGCGAAGAAGGCGAATGAGCCGTCGACGCCGTACGCGTCATTCGATCCGATCCCGTTCTGCGCCGCCGAACGCTTCGTGGCCAGGACGCCGACGCTGCTGCGCCGCAGGATGTCGCGCCGCAGACGCAGTACGGAAAAGTTGGTGGCGGTCGCGCCGGCTTTGGGCGCGTCCCGCGTGCCGATATCGACGGCACCGATGGTGAAGCGGCCGGCCCGCCCGGTCAGACGGACGCCGGCCAGCACCGGCACCTCCAGGCCTTGATTGAGGCCAATGCGCCGGCTGTAGAACAGCAGCGGCGTATCGCCGCTCGCCTGGGCCGCGCCGCTCGTCGCCGAAGCACCAAACGCAAACGTGCCCTGGTTTTCGAGGAAGAACTCGCGTTTCTCCGGGAAGAAGAGGCTGAAGCGCGTCAGGTTCACCTGCTGCTCGTCGGCTTCGACCTGCGCGAAATCGGTGTTGTAGGTGAAGTCGGCGGTCAGGCTTTGCGTGACGCCGTATTTGACGTCAAGCCCCACGTGTCCGTCCGGATCGTTCACGATCGCCGGTGACGCCGTGCGATCGGTCGTCAGGTCCGCGACGGCGTACGGCTTCACCTCGACGTTCATCGAGGGGGGAGGCGCATCGATACCGATCAGCGCCGGAAAGAGCGACGCGGCGAAACTGCCGCGGCCGATGCCGAACGCCGCGGGGATGCGGGCGAGAAACGAAATCTCGTTCTTCCACTTGACGTGGCGGCGCGCGTTGAAGCCCCACACCTGCGCGACGCCCGGCTGGTAGCGCAGCGACTTGAACGGAATGGCAGCCTCGACCGTCCACCCGCCGGGGAAGCGGCCAACGGCCCAGTCCCAGACCGGATTCCAGTCACCGTTGTATTGCCGCTCGTTGGTGCTCTGCCCGTCGAAGCGCGCGCCGAGCGGATTGACCGTGAACTGGAACGCATTGCGCCCATCGTGAAACGTATCCAGTGAGAAGCCGACGTGGTCACCACCCGTGAGGATGCCGATGTTGTCGCGCCGCATTTCGTTCGCGACCATGAAGTCCGGCCGGCTCTCCCACGCGCGCATCGCGACGTACACGTTGCGTTCGTCGAAGAACACCCAGACCTCGGTCTTCTCCGTCGCCGGCTCACCGGCTTTCGGTTCCATCTGAATGAAGTCGGCGATCGGAGGCACGGTGGTGTACAACGCCTCATCGAGGTCACCGTCGATGCGCAGGGGAGCACTGATGCGGTTGGCCTGGATGGCCGCGTGTTGAGTCGTCGCGGCGGGGGGTGGCGTCGATTGCGCTGCCGCGGAATGTGCGATACCCGGCAGCGTCCAGAGGAATATTCCGCCGATTCGGGCGAGTCGGCGCATTTCGGATCCTCGCACCGCCGCCCGCCGTCTCCGCGTCACGGCGGGTTCAGGCAGGGTGACGTGGCCTCAGCGCATGACGACAATCGTCACTTCGTCGTACGCGGTGAGCGCGCCGTCGTCGGCGAGGCTGCGCAGGATGTAGGTGCCTGGCTCGGAGAACGTCGCCTGCACGGTCAGCTTGCCATCGGCGTGCACGTCCGGATCCGCCCACACCGGCGCCCAGGGCTAGTACGCGCCAGCGCGCGTGTCCTCCCTCGCCTTGACTTGCGGCGGATCGAAGGCCACTTTCGCGCCGACCGGGCCCCGATACATGAACCAGGAGAGATGCAGGCCCACGTTCTTGCCGACCGTCACTCGGGACGGCGGCAGCATGGCGCGGTTCGGTCGCGTCGAATTCTCCGACTGCCCGGTGGCGGCCACGGCATCGAGACGCGCAGTCGCTCGAACGGCCGCGCCGGCGAAGCCCGCCCCGCGTGGCTTGGGGATCCCATCGTCCTTCACTTCGGTGACGATCGTGATCGGCTCGCCCACTTGCACGCTGCGCGCCTTCACTTCTTGAATGTGGACCGTCGGCGGGATGTTGCCGCGCACTTCCGGGCTGCTCGTGCCCGCCCCAAGCGCGCCGGTCTCTGATGCGCGGACCACATCGTCGACAAGATAATCGAGTCTGAGGGACGCGTATGCCTTTTCCGTTTTCCCGTGCGTGGTGAGCGTCCAGATCAATTCGTCCTTGTCGGAGAAGCCGTTGGGGACGCGCACGCGGAAGACGAAACGATTGCGCCTTGGCAGGAAGGGCGTCGGCTGCCCCTGATCGGCGCCACCGAGATTGAAGCCGTTGTCGGCACCGACGGGCACGTCGATCTCTTCCTCCCAGTTCCGGTTCATGTACCCGAACAGGAAATACTTGGTCCCGTCGGACGCCTGCTCCCACCCTTCGTACGCC
>OBEQ010303715.1_pt1 | contig 12752 bp, 11 predicted proteins | sample 1670901 | NCBI WGS metagenome assembly OBEQ01 (sample SAMEA104232315, study PRJEB22302) | groundwater metagenome | biome: forest; feature: aquifer; material: groundwater | place: USA | collected 2011-08-07 | depth 5.4 m
AACTCAATAGCGACGAGCCGGTAGATATTTACAAGCGAGGAGCGGTAGTTTGCGTAGCAAACTCAATAGCGACGAGCCGGTAGATATTTACAAGTGAGGAGCGGTGAGTTTGCGTAGCAAACTCAATAGCGACGAGCCACTCTACATTACGACGAGTTCGGCATTCAACGCGCCCGCGCGCTTGATGGCCTGGAAGATGGCGATGATGTCCCGCGGCGAAACACCCAGGGAATTGAGCGACCGGGCCAGGTCGGCCACATTGGAGCTGGTGGGCAGCACCTTCATCTCGGCCTTGGGTTCGTCCACCTTGATATCCGTGCTCGAGGTGCTGTTGGAAAGCTGGGTCGTGCCGGAATTGGCGGCGTTGGTGTTGCTCACCTGAGCCTGCTGGTTGTCCTTCACCTGGATGGTGATGCTGCCCTGGGATACGGCCACCTCGGAGATGCTGACGTTGCCGCCGGCGATGACCGTGCCGGTCTTCTCGTTGAGCACCACCCTGGCCACGGAAGAGACCAGGAAATCCAGGTTCTCGACCTCGGCGATGAATTCCATGCGCCGGGTCTTGTATTCGTCCGGAACGTTCACGGCGATGGTCACGGGATCCTTGGCTTCGGCGACCGGCTTCTTGTAGTTGGCGTTGATGGCCTTGGCCATCGCCACGGCGGAGCTGAAATCCGGGGACGACAGGGAGATGTGCAATTCATCCGTGCCCATGATGCCGCCGGGGGCTTCCTTCTGGATGATGGCGCCGTTGGGGATCTCGCCCACCAGGGTATGGTTCTTGGTGAACGAGGACTTGCCCTGGGGGCCTTCCTTGTTGATGCCGCCCACGCTCAGGGCGCCCTGGGCCAAGGCGTAGATCTCGCCGTCCGTGGCCTGCAGAGGCGACATCAGCAGCGTGCCGCCTTCCAGGCTCTTGGCGTCGCCGATGCTCGATACCGTAACGTCCAGGGTCGATCCCCGCTTCATGAAAGGGCTAAGCTTGGTGGTGACCATGACCGCGGCCACGTTGCGCACCTGGATGCGTTCGCGCGGGACCTCGATGCCGGTATTGCGCAGCATGTTGACCACGCTCTGGGTGGTGAATTGGGTGCGGGGGCCGTCACCGGTGCTCTTGAGGCCCACGACGAGGCCGTAGCCGATGAGCTGGGTCTCGGTGAGTCCGTCCATCTTGGCCACATCCTTGATGCGCGAGGCCTCGGTCGTTATCGCGACGAAGGCCAGCAGCGTGAGGGAAAGTCCCAGTAAGGTCGAATTCGATTTCAGATTGCGCATGTTCCGCCTTGCTCAGAAAATCCAGTTGATGAAGCGCGCCAGCCAGCCCTGCCGGGCGGCCTGGTGGTTGTCGCCCTGGCCGGTGTACTGGATGCGGGCATCCGCGATCTTTTCCGACATCACCGTGTTGTCCGGGGAGATGTCCTCGGGGCGGACGATGCCGGAGACGCGCAGGATCTCCTTCTCGTTGTTGACTTCCACTTCCTTGTTGCCTTCGATCAGGAGGTTTCCGTTGTCGTAGACCGCGACGATGCGGGCCGAGAGCGTGGCCTTGACTTCGCCTTCGCGCGAGGTGGCGCCCTTGCCGTCGTATTTCTGGTGGACCTTGCCGCCGAAACCGACCTTGGGGGTGTATTCCGAAGGGACTCCGGCCCAGGATACCGTCCCGGGGCTTATGTCGATGCCGGCGTCCTGGGACTTGTCCGTAGCGCTCTTGGTGTCGTTGCTGGCCTTGGCATTCTCCATTATCAGCACGGTGATGACGTCCTCGGCGCGCTTCGCCTTCTTGTCCGTGTACAGGGAATAGTTGTGGGGCATGGCCTGGGCGCCCGCAAGGGAGGCGCAGGCGGCGAAGGTTCCAAAGGTGATCATGATCTTGAATCGCATTGTCTCTCCTAGCCGCCGCAGCGGCTCTCAACAGCCGAAGCGGATTTTTATCGATCCGGTTCTTAACCGCCGAAGCGGATTCTTATCCACCCGGTTCTTATCCACCGGGAACCGGCTCCAGCCATCCGTCTTCAGTCACGCGCACACGCATCAGGCGCTGGTTGACCAGGTTCTTGGCGGTGATGATCTGTCCCGGAATGCCGTCCTGGCGGCACACCGCGCCTGCCGTAACGCTTACGCCGCCGGCCTGGTAAACGAGCTTGGCTTCCTGGCCGCGCTTCACGGCGGGAGGCATGGCGACCACCCGGGGCGTAATGATGCGTCCGGGATTGAGGGTCACCTTGGCGAGCAACCCGATGAGCTTGCGGGGATCGCCCACGGCTATTTCGTTCATGTCCGTGGTCTCGCGCATCTCCACGGAAACGTTGGAGGCGTCCAGGGGCGTGTCGTGGTTGATTTGCGTCTTCACCACCAGCACGGGCTCTTCCACGCGCAGGTTGATGGTGATGGGGATGTTGCGCAGCACGCGGGCCTCGGTGCGGACCGCCAGGGTCAGATCCACTTTGCCCTTGCGCTTGGCGCCGGAGAAGGAGAGTTCCAGGCGATGCGGACCGAGGGGAACGCGGATTTCCGCCGGGGCGCGGGCGATTTCCCAATGGCGGATTTCGCCGGAACGCTTAGGCATTTCGGCTACGAAGGCGTTCACCAGGGCGGTCAGCGTATCCACGGAAAGTTTTTGCGAGCGCGTAGACACGCGGATGGTCTTGTGATCGTAATCGATGGTGAAGCGCTTGGCGTACGGCTGCAGGAAACGGGCGTAAAGCATTTCCGTATCCATCATGCGGGAGAGGCCGAAGCCCGCGCTCTTGGCCACTTCCAGGGTCTCGAGTTCCGCCACCGCGTGCTCTTCGCCGGCGATGATGCGCGCGACGTCCCCGAGCCGGATGTTTTCCCCGTCGACCTCGGACTGGTCGCGGAAGCGGATGGACACCGGCGATGCCGAGGCGCAGCATGCGCCGGAAACCGTGGATGCGCTGCCCGCGCGGGCGTTTGCCGAGGCTTCCATACCTGAGCGCTGCGCTTCCGCGCCTTTTCGATTTGCATCCGTGGACGCCGAGCCCACGGGCGTTGCCGTCGCGAACGAGGATGCCGCGAAGGAAGCGAAGAGGAATGCCCGGAGCGTGTCCATCATCCCCTCAGTTGGTTCGCCAGTTGCAGCATGCTGTCCGAGGTCTGGATGGCCTTGGCCGAGATTTCATAGGCGCGTTGCGCCACGATCATGTTCACCATTTCCTCCACGAGTTCCACGTTGGAGGCTTCCAGGAAGCCCTGTTGCAGCGTTCCCAGGCCGTTGCTGCCGGGAGTGCCGGTCTCGGGCTGGCCGCTGGCGGGAGAAACCTGGTAGAGGTTCCCGCCCAGGGACTTCAAGCCGCCCTCGTTCAGGAACTTCACCATTTCAATCTGGCCGATCTCCTCCGTCGTGCCGGTATCATCCAACTGCACCGAGACCTTGCCGGTGGCGTCGATCTGGATGTCCTTGGCGCCGTCGGGGATGTTGATCTGGGGCTCCACCGGGAATCCCGATGACGTCACCAAGGTGCCGTCGTTGGAGACCTTGAAGGAACCGTCGCGGGTGTAGGCGACCTCGCCGCTGGGGAGCTGCACCTGCATGAATCCGCTGCCGTTGATGGCCACGTCGAAGGGATTCTGCGTCGGCTGCATGTTGCCTTGGCCGAAAATCTTCTGGTTGGAAACGCTGCGCACGCCCAGGCCCAATTGCAGGCCGGCCGGGGACTTCGCGCCTTCGGAAGCGCCGGAACCCGGATCGGTCATGGTCTGGTAGAGCAGTTCCTGGAACTCCAGCTTGGATTTCTTGAAACCCGTGGTGTTCACGTTGGCCAGGTTGTTGGAGATGTTGTCGATGTAAAGCTGGTTCGCCTTCATCCCCGTCGCCGATGTATACAGACTGCGAATCATATCCCGCCTCTTTTCCCGGACTCGCCGCCAAGGCCTTTGTCATCGTTGCCGGCCGCGTTCATCATACCTTACCCACTTCGTTCACGGCCTGGCGCAGGGTGTCGTCCACGGCCTTGACCACCTTCTGATCCGCTTCGTAGCTGCGGAAGTCCGAAATCATGCTCACCATGGTCGCGATGGGATCCGAGTTGGAGCCTTCCAGGAATCCATCCTGCACGCTGATGGCTTTCGGGGCCTCGGGCGGATTGCCTTCGGGATCGGAATTGGCGAACAGGCCGTCCTGGCCGTATTTCAGTTTCTTATTGTCGGCGAAATCGGAAATGCCGATGGTGCATGCCTTGTTGCCGTCCACGAATATGCCGCCGTCTTCCATGATTTTCACGTCGTCGCCCTTGAGTACGATGGGCGCTCCGCCGTCGTCGAGAATGCGTTTGCCGGAGAGGGTCACGAGTTCGCTGTAGGAGTTGAGGCTCATGCTTCCATTGCGCGTGTACCGGATGCCGTCATCGGCTTCCACGTTGAAAAAACCGGATCCGGAAAGCGCCAGATCAAATTTGTTGCCGGTGCGCACCATGGGTCCCTGCTGGAAGCTGGTGTAAACCTCGGACATGTCCTGGTTTTCCTTCTGCTTCAGCTCCCCCTCTTCGTTGCGGCCGATGGAGACTTCCGCGAAGTTGACCAGGCGGGCCATCTTGAAGCCGTTGGTATTGGTATTGGCCATGTTCTGGGCATGGATGTCCTGCTTGGCGAGGATATGGGTCATTGCCCGGGATGCCGTATAAAGTCCGTTGACCATCGATGGTACCTCCGAAACCGATAGGTACTGCAAGAACCAGGCCAATCGGCCGGTAGGCCGTGCAAGCGCATCTGGAGGCGGAAACGCTCGCGGAAAGCCTCCCGCGAAGGCTCAGGGAAAACCTCCAGAAAAAGTTCCTGGAAAATTGTGCCCGGATTTTGGGGAGGTTGGGAAAAAACTTCCCTGGAAGTTTTGCTTTAAAACCCGCTTTGGGTTTCGGAACCGCTGTGAGCCTCCGCCAGGCGTTGCCGGGAGAGGAAGAATTCCACCGCGGCCTCGCCTTCCGCCCCGATGTCCAGGGAAAAGGCGTTCACGTACAGATCGATATGGGACTTGAGCACGGTATCGGCCATGGACTGGGAATGCTTCCGGCATAGCTCCAGCGCGGCCTCGGGATGGGCATAGGACCAGGCGAGGCTGGCCCGGATGGCGGCCTCCACAGCGGCGGCGGTACCGGGACGTTGAGCCTCGATGCGTTCACGGAAAGCCACGGCGCCCAGGGGGATGGGAAAGCCCGTGCGCGCTTCCCAGTACGCTCCCAGGTCTTGCACCAGGCGCAGGCCGTCGGCCGCGTAGGTGAAGCGCATTTCGTGGATGACCACGCCCTGGCACGGCTCCGGGCCCAGCAGGCGCCGATAGAGTTCGTCGAAGGGCAGAAAGGTTTTGCGGAGAGTCGGGGATCCGCCTTGGGCTCCCTCATGCGGTCCAGCCATGGAGCCGGCAACGGATTCCGCGGCGGTTCCGTTGCCGGCGTAGAAGTCCAATAGGAAATTGGCGGTGGTGCGTTTTCCCGGAACCAGGATTTCCGCGTCCGGATCCCACGACCCGTCTCCGGATTTCCCGGAACCTCCGTGCCCAGCGGCACCGCGGGCCCCACTGGCGTTGCAGGAACTTTCCTCCCCGCGAGCCTCACGGTTGGAAAGCAGCAAAGGCCCGCAGCCCCGTCCCAGGGCCCCTCCGCAGCGGAGCAGGCGATACTCCTTCGCGCAGGATATATGGTTGGCATAGCTGATCTTCGCCACGTCCCAACGGCCTTCGATGGCGCCGCGGTTGAGCGTTTCCAGTTCCTGGTAGTCGAAAACGAATTCCAGGCCCTCGGATCGAACCTCCCTGTTGATCAACCCGGCGAAGATGAAAACGTCGTTGGGGCAGGGCGAAATGGCGGCGGTCAGGTTCACGGCATGGACCCCAGCCAGCGGCCCATGTAAACACCCAGGTTACCCAGGGCCAGGGCGATGTTCTCCGGGCGCATGTCCCGCGCGGCGGCGATATTGCTGATGGCGCGTACTTCGCACACCGGTATGCCCAGCTCCCAGCCGGCCAGGGCCGCAGCCGCGCCTTCCATCGATTCGAACTCCGCGGCGAACGTGTCCCGCCTGCTTCGGCCCGTCTCCTCCAGGCCCGTGCAGCGGTTCACCGTGCAGCCCTTGGCCATGCGCACGGGAAAAGACGGGCGCATGCCGGGGAACAACGCCTCGGGTGGACGATAGGAACCGCTTGCGAGTCGCAACGGCTCCCGGTATTCCGCGTCGGCCCAGGGGAACTTGGAAACGGGCGTGAAGGGATCCGGGCCCGGCATTTCCACTCCCACGTCGCCGAAACACTCGTCGCTTCCCGTCGCGACGCAGCCGATATCCAATCCGGTTTGCGGATAGGCGCCGGCGATGCCGACATTGACGATGAGTTCCGGCCGGACGGCGGTGGCCAAGGGAATCAGCCGGGCCAAGGTCATGGGAATCCCCACGCCCGTCACCGCGAAGAGATGGTTGCGGCCTAGGCGCGCTTTGCCGGCCATGGGCTGATGCCGTACGCCCGGACCCGCGCCCGCCGCTATGGGAGGCGCATACGCGGGCAGGTCCGCGAAACGAAGTTCCCATGGAACCAGGCATGCGTCCAACTCCCTCTCGGTGGCGGCGCAGACGAGGATCACCTGCGCAGCTCCACCAGGGGCAGCAGGGCGAGATAATCCTCATCGGTGAATTCGGCGGGAAGGGGATGCAGGCAACTGGCCGAACCCATGGCCATGCCGCGGCGCAAAGCCTCCGAGGCCTTGAGCCCCTGGAGCAGAAAATGGGTCAACCCCGCGGTTACCGTATCCCCGGCGCCGATGGGATTCATCACGTCGGATAGGCGCGGCGGCAGCAGGCGGGCCAAAGTGTTCCCCGCCCGTAACATGGCGGCTTCCCCCCCGCCGGAGGTCAGCAGGAACAGGGCCTCCCCCACCCCCTGGGGACCCAGGCGTTCCGTCAGGGCCCGGAACTCGGCCTGGTTCAGCTTGATGCAGGTGGCCCGATCCAGGGTCCCGACCGTGACTCCCTGCCATGCGTCGATGACGGTGACGCCGGCCGCGTAGCGATCCAGGATGGCATCGTACAACCCGTCCTCAATGCCCGGGGGTTTGGTTCCGGAGATGACGATGGCGTCGAAGAAATCCGCGTCCTCCGGCAGCACGCTGAGCAGAGAATCCGTGACGCCGGCCTCCCGCACGCGGAAGGGTTCGATGATTTCCGTGGCGCCGCCGGCAGAGGACTCCCCCGCCGACGCGACCGATGGCTTACTCCCAATCTCCTGGGCCCCTTTGCCGGATCCGTTCCCGTGCAATAAAGTCAGGCATTGGCGCGTTTCCGATTCCACCCAGGCATAGAGGCTGCGGATGCCCAGTTCTTCGCAACCTTCCAGGCAGCGCTTGCCGTTCTCCCCCCCCAGTATCTGCAGGAGCCAGACCTCGTGGCCCAGTCGGCGCAGCACCTTGGCGGCATTGATGCCTTTGCCCGAGGCCATGGCCGAGACTGACTTGGCGCGGTTGACCTCTCCGGGACGGAAATCCGCGAACTCCAGGACCTTCTGCCAAGCGGGATTGAGACCGACGACGAGGATTTTGGCCATAGGGGAAAAGTAAGAAGAGATGGCGAAGAGGGCTATTATGTGGGAATGGAGGGAATGGAATATAGAGCAGGATTGTAGTGGGCTTCACGTCTGGAGTCGGGGGCCTGGAGTCTGGAGCGAAGAAAAACCGGAGGAATCGTGCCAATGCAGTGGGTACGGTTTTTCTTGGTTTTACTCCAGACAGGCGCGTAGCTCCCAGACTCCAGACGCGAAGCCGCCCAGAGCACAAAGCATCAAAATCCGCTTGGGGTATTCTAAAGCTCTTGGAAACCGTGAACCGACTCCGCCTACTAATGCGGCGCCGGAGCGATTGCGGCGGCGGTGCCCTGGATCTGGGAGAAGAAGGACACCCGGTTGCGGCCGCCCTGCTTGGAGGCGTACATGGCCTTGTCCGAGTTGTCGATCAGTTCCTGTTTGTTGGCCGCGTCGAAGGGGAAAGTGGCGCTGCCGATGCTGACGGTGACGCGCAGGATCTTGTCGTCGTTCTGGATCTGCAGGGACTCGATGGATTTGCGGATGCGCTCGGCCAGGATGCGGGACTGGGCCTCGTCGGCCTGGATGAGCACGACCACGAACTCCTCGCCCCCGTAGCGCGCGCAGTAGTCCGTGTTGCGGATGGAGCCCTGCAGGGCTTTGGCGACCATCTGCAAAACCAGATCGCCCACGGGATGGCCGTAGGTGTCGTTGAACTTCTTGAAATGATCGATGTCCATCAGCAGCAAAGTGAGCGGCGTGTTGTAACGCTGGGAACGCTCCATCTCCATCGTCATGATGTCCTGGAACTTCCGGTGGTTGGCGATTTGCGTCAGGCCGTCGATGGTGGCCAGCTTCTCCATCTCCGTATACATGCGGGCCTTGGTCAGCGCGGTGGTGACGTTGGCCATGATGGTCTTGAGCAACTGCAATTCCGATTGCGAGTAGACGCCCGGCTTGTTGGACTCCAGGCCGATCACGGCCCACACCGCCTGGCGATCGTCGTGGATGGGAGCGATAAGGATGTCTTGGGGCTTCACTTCCGGAGGTTCGTCGCGATCGAAACGCACAAAGCGCTGCTCGATGCGGAAGCCCTGGCTCACCACGGAACGGCGGTTGCGGAACACGCTGCCGTACAGGCTGCGCTGATCGTGGATGTCGAATTCCATGCCCTCGGCGATGCTGCCCGGGTCGCCGATGATGCGCCACACCGCGCCCTTGGCGGTAGCGGAATTGTACGCGATGATGACCAGCCGATCATGCTCGAAGGTGCGCATCAACGACTGGGTGAGCACGTCGATGACTTCCTCGACCTTGAGGGATTCGGAAAGCTTCTTGGCGATTTCGTATTGCAGATCCGCCTGGATGGCGACCTTGTTCATTTGATATGTCAGCTTGGCTGACGTGATCATGGCCGAGGCGATCTGGGTGAACCGGTACATCAGCTCTTTGTGTTCGTCCGTGAAGGCCCGCATGTTCTCGGAGTCGACCACCAGCAGGCCCTGGATGCGCTTGCTCTGGTTGTCCATGACGCGCATGATCATCATGGAGTTGATGTTCTCCTGCTCGGTATAGTATTCCAGCTCCCCGGTATAGGAGCGCAGGTTGCCGGTGATGAAGCCCGCCGCCTTGTTGACCGCGGAGCCGATCACGCCGTGCCCGAATTCGATCACGCATTCGTAGTTGAGGTTGCGGCTCTTGGTCACCACCGCGTTCAGGGTCAGCTTGTCCCCCAGTTCCGAGACCAGGAAACCGAGCGAGGTGTAGGCCTTGAAATTGCGGCTCATGAAATAGACGACCGTGTTCAGGATGTCCTTCATGTCCTTGAGGGCCTGATCTCCCTGGTTGGCCAGGTACACGCGGTTGAAATGCTGGGTGGCGTTGACCGCGTTCGGCGCCTGGGTCTGGTCCACCACCTCCCCTTCCGTGGTCATGATGACCGAACCGCTGGGAGTGGGCCTGTCGTTCTTGGGCGGGGGCGCAGTGGCTTCCTGGGCGGGCGCGGAGCGGGCGTTCACGGGCTTCCCGCGCTTGAACCCCAGGAGCACGATCTGGAACAGCATCACCGTGACCACGGGGAAGAAGATGGAGAAGACGAACTCGGGGATGTTCTGGACGGTGGAAGGGGGAGTCCCGGGCAGGAACCCGTACAAGCGGTTGGTTACCTCCGCCACGGCTCCGGCGATTGTGAGCAGGATGACGTAGACGGAATGGACAGGATGGGCCTGGGTGCCGATGAGGGCCGCGGTGGCGAAGGCTATGGTGAGGTTGAGCCGGAACTGAACGCCCCCGAGCATGTGGATGGAGACCCAGGCGAAGGCGAAAAGCCAGACGGCCGGGGTGAAACTGGCGATCCGGTACTGGGTGTCCGCCGCCCGGGTCAGGAAAAGAAAGAGCAGGGCCTCTGCGACCAATACGCCCAACAGGGTCGCTTCGTAGTGTCCAGCGGACAATACGGGCAGCATGGGCGCGCCCACCAGGACCAGCAAAAGGGCCGGAACGATCTGCATTGCGTTCAGAAAAGGGATCATGGACGGGTGCCGGGGTTCATATTGGGCATGGCGTGGCTGATATTCGATCCTTCTAGAATTATCTTTCCTAGTATAAGACATATGCTCCGCCGAAATCTAGGCCGTGACCCCGGAATCGGGATACACTGGCCATACAAATCCTTGAATTATCTGCCGTCCAGGCAGTTGTGGAAGTACCTCACCTGGAAATCCGGGGGAAGCCTTCCGGACCAGCCGTTCCAGTTAGGGGAATCCCTGACCCGGGTACGTCGCATCCTTATCGCCCTCCCCGACGACTTTCAGGAGATCCTGATCGCCTTTCCGGTGGTGCAAAGCCTGGTGCAGGCGCATCCCCAAGCGGATTTCCTGTTCCTGGTCGATCAGGCCTCCGCCGGTTTCATCTTTTCCCTTTATGGACCGGATCGGGCTCTGGGAATCCGCTGGGACCAGTTCTTCTGGGGAGAGTCCCATTTCAACGACCTGGTCCGGAGCGCAGCGACTTTCCGACCCGAGGTGTCCATCAATCTCCGTGAGGATACCCCTCCCCTGATGCATTTCCTGTTGCGGTCCGCGCAGGCCCCCATCCGCGTCCAGGTCTCCGGCGACGCGCCCCGGCCCTTCGCCAACCTGATCTTCAAGCCCGCGGATCCGCTCAACCACCTGCGGCGTTTTCTCCAGGCCTTGCGCCTGTGGGATGTTTCGGATAAACCGATTGCGCCCAAATGGAGCCGTCTTACCGCGAGTCCGGAAAACCTGCGGGAGGCCGCGGCGCGCCTCACGTCCAAGGGAGTCCGTCCGGAAAAGACCCGCCTCTTCCTCTGGCAGGACCTGGACCCGGTGCGCCAACGTGAGTTGTTCCGCGCCGCCGTCACCGAGCGGGCCGGCCAAGGCGCGGCCCAGCCGCTCGTGGTGGTGAACGGGGCCGGACCACTCTATGCCAGCGAACCTCCGCCGCAGGATCTCATCCTTGCCACCCCGGCATTGCAAATCGATTCCACCGGATTGCTCCTGGGCCTGTTCGCGCAGACCGCTCGGAGCATTGGCCTCAACGGTCCCCTGCTGCATCTGGCGGGCATATCGGATACGGATGTGGAAGGAACGTTCACGGAAGCGGACGCGCCATGGGACACGAGTTTTCTCAACCCGAGGATGCGGGTGGTTTATGAGAAGAAGGCGGAAGCCGCGGAGCCGATACGGTAGGGGCTAGGGGTTAGGGATTAGGGGCTAGGGGGTGTGTCTCGGACGTTTCGGAGACCGCTTGGAAGCGCACCTCGCGGAAGCCGCGAGGCGGCATTGAATGCCCCGCCGTTGGCCCCAGCCGCCCCTTCTTCTCCGATTCTTTCCCTAACCCCTAGCCCCTAATCCCTAACCCCTTCTTCTTACAGGTATTTCTTCAGCTTCGCCTGCTTCTGGGCCAGCTTCACCAATTCCTTCAAACGCGGGGCCTTGTCCTTGGGCAGGACCAACGTCACCCCGCCGGTCTGCACGATGAGCAGATCCGAGACGCCGAATGCGGCCACCAGGCCGTTCTCGGAGAAGAGCGTATTGTTGGACGACTCGAGGGAAAGGCAATCCCCCACCTTGCGGTTCCCCTGTTCGTCGGGCTTGTGCAGGCGATCGAGGGCGGACCAGGATCCGATATCGTCCCAGCTGAACTCCGGCACCACCACGCGGATGCGATCCGCCTTTTCCATGATGCCGTTGTCGATGGAGATTTCCGGAACGGTCTTGTAGATCTTGGCCAGCTTGCCCGCGAAGCTCGCGCTGCGGGGATTGAGATCGCCGGCCTTCTCGAAGACGCGGGCGATTTCCGGCTGATGCTTGCGGAACTGTTCCCAGAGATAGTCCACGCGCCAGGCGAACATGCCGCTGTTCCAGAAGAACCGTCCGGAGTCCACGTACTGTTGCGCCGTGGCGCGATCTGGCTTTTCCACGAAACGCTTCACGGCATGATTGTCCAGGCCTTCGGCCTTGCGCGAGTCCCCGTCCGTTTCGATATAACCGAAGCCGATTTCCGGGCGATCGGGCTTGATGCCGAACGTGACCAGGGAGTTACCCTCCGCGGCCACGGCGGCGGCGGCCTTCATGGCCTGGGCGAATTTGGCCGGGGGCGCGATGGCGTGATCGGCGGTCAGGACCAGCATGATGCCTTGGGGATCCTCGCGTTGGATGAGCCGGCAGGCAAGGGCCACGGCGGCGGCGGTGTTGCGCCCAATCGGTTCGGCCACCACTTCGATGCCCGGAGCCTTGCCTAAAAGCTTCTTGATCGGTTTCTCCAGGTTCCTGCCGATGATGAGGCGGATCTTCATCCCTTTTTTGAATTTGCGGAGATTGTCGATGGTGTCTTCCAGCATGGTCTTTTTGGTGACCAGGGGAAGCAATTGTTTGGGGTGCACGGCATTGCTGTAGGGCCACAAGCGCTCGCCTTTGCCGCCGGCCATCACGATGGGATGTATCATTGGGTTCTTCTATGGGAAATGGTGGAAATTGGCTGGATCAGGCCTACAAAGGTACTGCCAGCGGGGGGTAAATCCAACCCCGCGCACCCTATCCATGGTTTCCACCGCGCTTCCCAGCCACTTCGCTTCCCTCATCGTAAAACCCCTTCCCAGGTTCAAAGGATGCGTAGTATTGCAATGGGGTTTGTATTATAATAAGGAATATTCCCAGGGTCAGGCTTCAGGTGCATTCAGGCAAAAACCGATGAAATCCAGCAAATTCGCCAATCA